>ERZ779737.325-NODE-325-length-46918-cov-4.612189_pt1 | contig 46918 bp, 35 predicted proteins | sample MGYA00511889_ERZ779737 | MGnify/ENA primary metagenome ERZ779737 (study PRJEB29588, sample SAMEA2163575) | human gut metagenome | biome: human gut; feature: human-associated habitat; material: faeces | place: Denmark | collected 2008/2010 ... | reverse complement strand
CTAGTTTTTCAATAGATTCAATTGCATCACTTACACCATTTAAACAATTTCGCTCCGGCGTAGCCCCCGGGATATCTGCCGTCCTCGTCAGGTACTGCCACGCCCGGTCCGCTGCCTGCAGGCATGCCGTGGCGTAAACACTGTCGTACTTCTGATAAGTATAGCTGAACTTTGCAAGCGTTGCGGAAACCCATGCGGTCTCCTCCGCAAGCAGTTCGCCCGCCTCCGAAAATACCGCACCGCTCTCCTCATCCTGCCAGCCTAAAAGAAGCTCCGCATACCGCTTTGCCTGCGAAACCACCGCCGGCTGACTTCCCTGCGGCACCCCTTCTTCATGGACGCTGCCGTAAAGCTCATAGGACAGCAACAACGCCGACGCGCTGCCGCACACGGCGAGGATATCCTTCTTTTCAAGGAGTCTCTCCTGCTCGGTCAGAAGCCCGAAGCCCTCCCAAAGCAGCGCCTTGTGACAATCCGCGTCAATGGAAAAGGAGTAGGAATATCCAAGGATGTCACACGCAAGGTAATACGCTCCCTCCGTCTGAAAGGAGGTAAAGTCCCCATAACCAATATATTCACCGTTTACCGTATCGTAACCGCTCTGCTCCACGCTTCCCCAAAATACAGCTTCTCCTGTTTCGGCGTCCACCACCTGAAAAGAATCCGGGAGGCGTTCCCCGCAGAATACGGCAATCTTTTCTTCCTTTGGCACATAGCCTGCCCGGTTCACCCGCACACCGGGCTCCATGGACGGAACCTCATAGGAAAGCACCGGCTCCGTCTCCATTCCGCCGACGACGGAGGTTTTCTGCCCTGCAAAGCCACCCTCGTCAAAGCCGCAGCCTGCAAGCAGATTCACCGTAAAAAGGCACACGGCAAGCAGACTCACGGCCGGGCGACGTGCAAACATTTTTTTTCCGTTTCTCCTACCTGCCAAGTCCGCTTCTCCCTTCCCTTCCACGATCCTACGCTATTTTATCACGAATCGTTACCGGGGTAAAGAACAGAAACCGCATCATATACCATTTTCCCATCAATGATGGTGTAGAGCGTTCTGGTAAACAGCTCCATGGGGTTGCCGTCAAATATGGCGATATCCGCATCCTTGCCCACCTCCAGACTTCCCACCCTGTCCGCCACACCGCAGATCTTTGCGGCATTGATAGTGATTGCCTTAAGCCCTTCCTCCATGCTGAGCCCCGCCTTGACTGCCATACCGGCGCACAGGGGCAGGGACTGGATCAGGGAAACCGGGTGATCGGTGGTAATTGCGGTGGGCACTCCTGCCTTGTTCAGGATTCCCACCGTCTTGAACGCCATGTTCTGCACCTCAATCTTGCTGCGGCTTGAGAGATCGGGGCCCACAATGGCGGGAAAACCCTCCTCCGCCAGCTTTTCTGCCACCAGATGTCCCTCGCTGCAATGATCCAGCGTGACGGAAAGCCCAAATTCCTTCGCAATGCGGATAGCGGTAAAAATATCATCCACTCGATGCACATGCGCTTTTAAGGGAATTTCTCCCTCAAACACGGGAACCCACGGCTCCAGCCGGAAGTCCTCCTCAAAGTCCTTTGCGTTCTTTTTCTTTTTTTCCACATACTGTTTTGCCCGGAACAGCTCCTCCCGCAGCATTCCCGCAATCGCCATGCGGGTTACGGGGCTTTTTCCCTGCCCCGAAAAATTCACCTTCGGGTTCTCTCCAAAGGCGATCTTCATAGCGGCAGGCGCCTTCACGATCAGATCGTCGATCCGGCGCCCATGTGTTTTCAAGAATGCAAATTGTCCGCCCACCACGTTTGAGCTGCCGGGGCCGATCATGGCGGAGGTGATCCCCGCCCTGACCGCATCATCGAACGCTGCATCCATGGTATTGATGGCATCAATGGCACGGAGCCACGGTGTCACCGGCTGCACGTTCTCGTTGCAGTCATCGCCCTCCATGCCCTTCTTCTCCTCGGTGATGCCCATGTGGCAATGTGCCTCGATCAGTCCCGGGAGCACCCATGCCCCCTGTACATCAAGCACCTGCGCCGTCTTTCCCGACGGCATCTCGCCGATTGCGCCTTCCCGGATCTCCCGTATTTTTCCGTCCTCAATCCAGATAGTGCCGTTCTCCAGCACCCGATCCGCCATGGTCAGTATGCGTCCGCCTGTAATATACATGTCTGTACCGTCCCTTCCTGTACTGTCTCGTGCCCTACCGGAGCTGTCCAAGAGGGTCCGCCGGCTCGCCGTTTAAGGTCAGTGCAAAATAGGCGTTGGTTCCTTCCATGCTGTAATACTTTGTGGGGGCCGCCACATAGCCGATCACACTGCCCTTCTCCAGATAGCTTCCCTTGGAGACGGCAATCTCCTTGAGCTGTCCGTAGGTCACTTCGTATCCGTTTCCGATCTCCACCGTAACGGCGTTTCCAATCTCCTCATCATAAAATACGGAGACAACCGTGCCAGAAGCGACAGCAGAAATGGTGGCACCCTCAGCGGCTGAAATCACCATTGCCGGGTTATACTTGTACTGATCCAGTGTGGGGAAATATACCGTCTTGTCCATGCTGTACGGTATGATCACATTTCCCGTCACCGGCCATACAAGCTGGTCTCCCGTCTGAAAGCTGGGTGCCTGTGCCTTGCCCTTCTTTCCCGGGGTGGCATTGTCGTCGGTTGCCGGCTCTTCCGCCTCATCGTGGATCCCGCCTGCGGGAACAGGAAGCGTATCCTCGGCATCCATCGCCTCGTCAAGCAGGGTTGCCTGCCCCGTCACCCGGTCTGTCAGACCCGGAATTTCCACCGTGCCGGAATCCACCTGCTCAAGGGGCATATAGTCCAGATCATCCTCGGTGACCTGAGGGATCTGCAATGGCTCGGTCAGTTGCTCCAGTTGTTCCGCCTGCTGTTGTGCCTGGTTCTCCAACACATTGAAATCGATTTTGTAGCCGTCGTTCTGCGACTTTTCATTGCTGTTCTTCACATAGACCCCGGTCATGGTCAATGCTGCCAGCACGAACGCCGAGGAAGCGATCATCACGATCTTTTCTTTTTTGGCATTATTTCTATGGTTACGGTTATATCTGCTCTGTCTTCTCATATCCGTCCGATCCTTTCTCTGTTTTTTTCCCGTACCCATAGTTTTTCCGCAAAAATATGTTTTATTCCACAAGCAAGAAAAAACCATGCCGCACACCGATTTCGGCATGCACATGGTTTTTTCGGAAAACTTTGACGATTCTTTTTAAATATTCAATTTACCTTGCAAGATCCAAATGCTGCACGGTTCCAACTTCCCCTGTCTCATAGAGGAACACTCCCGTACTGCGGATGATACCGTCCGTGCGGTTCTGCGTATCCTTCAGGGAATAGTCGGTGGAAACATTGCGCAGGCAGATCGCTCCCACGCCTTTTTCCGCCAGCGTGTAAAGGGAATCTGTTCCGTCCGCATTTTTACACCAGATCTTCAATTTTGACCAGATCGGATCATTCTCGTCGATCCAGTCGTTTCCGTCCTCATCATAGGCTGCCAGATCTCCGAAGCCGTTACCGCTCTCCGGCCCGAACAATTCGCTGCCGTCGTTGATCTTTCCGTCCCCGTTCTTATCCAGCGCCAGATAGCCGCTGTTGCTTCCCAGCATGGAAATTTCATCCAGCTCTCCGTCCGCATCAATGTCGAAAAAGAATTTCTGATCCGTGAGTTCGGCAGCGCCTCCGCCGAAATTAAGTACCAGAGGATCGCAGGTGTTGATCTGCGCAATCTGCAGTTCATCCTTGAAATAGCTGGTAAAGCGTCTGCTCATGCCCACCTCAAGGTCAATGCTGATCTCCCTGCCGTCCGCAGTCTTTACAAGACCCTTGGTGACAAAGGAAGTGCTCTCGCTCTCCTCATAATACTGCTCGTTCGACAGCACCAGCGTATTGCCTGTGCCGCCGCCCAATGAAATCGCTTCGGTCTGCGGGGAAAGCCCCTCCAGATAATCGTCTCCGAATACGCCTCTGGTCTTTTCCACTCCGAACAGCATCGCAAAAATAGATCGGATCGCCTGCTGCCTGAACCTGTGGAAAACCTCCTGTGTACTGGATCTTACCTGTATGCGGTTGCCCCGCATGCTCTCAACTCTGTCCCGCAGATCCCTGATGGAATCCACCGTCGCCGTGGTATCCTGTGCGTCGTCCTGCGCATTCTTCCAACTGCTTTCGGACAAATATCCGCTTTCGCCATTGCTTGACAAATTACTGAAAAAGCCGTTGGATTTATGCGCCTCCTGCCCATTACCGGACTTCACCTGAAACCGGCTTGCCCGGGCAGAAACAGCAGTGTACCCTCTGGAAGACTCCATTCTCATAAAACTGGAATCAATTCGCAAATTTGCCCCCTTCTAAAGTCCCTTGCTCCTATCTTCCCTCCCTGTTTGATAAAAAACAAAAACGACATACATCGGGCTTCCTTCCCTTAGTATGCCATCCTTGGCGACTTCTCATATTGTTCAGCTACGTATCTGTATTATATTTATCGACCGCCTTTCTTAAAACCTTAGTATCTGTACAGATTTTGTTAAAAATTGAATTTCCGCATGACATATTCCCCTGCTTCATATAGTATAAAAACAAGGGATTTTCTTAATTTATTTTGTATACCGATAAAATCCTGCAACCGGTGGAAAGAGGTTGCGTGGTCAAGATAATGAACAGAAATGCGGTGGTTCGGGCGCGGGACAAGGAGGAAGCCTGCGAAGAAAGGAGTTTTTATGAAAAGAAATCATGTTCTGTTAAGCATTCTGCAAGGCGCCCTGATCGGGCTCGGTGCCGTGCTGCCTGGTATTTCGGGCGGCGTCTTAAGCGTTGTTTTCGGAATTTACAAGCCGGTGATGGAGCTGTTGGCGGACCCGATCCACAATTTCAAGACCCATGTGCCAAAGCTGCTGCCCTACATTATCGGCGGCGTGATCGGCTTTCTGGGAATTGCCAATCTGCTGGCATTTGTGCTGGAGAAATACCCTGCGCCGTCCGTCTGTCTGTTTGTGGGGCTGATCGGCGGCATGCTGCCGTCCCTGTTTCGGGAGGCAAATGAAAAAGGACCTGCCAAGGGCTCGATCCTTTCTCTTTTTATTGCTATGATCCTGGTTTTCGCACTGTTGATCGGACTTAATATGGCATCAGTGACCATCGCGCCGTCCTTCGGGTGGTACCTCTTCAGCGGCTTCTGCCTTGCGCTCAGTATCATCGCACCCGGCATGAGCTTTTCCACCCTGTTGATGCCTCTGGGGCTGTATACCCCCTTTGTGGACGGCATCGGACATCTCTCCTTTGCCGTGCTGATTCCCGGCGGAATTGGCGGTCTTGCCACCATGATCATCCTTCCGAGGTTTGTCAACTCTCTGTTTGACCGACATTACGCGGTGGCGTTCCACGCCATCATCGGCGTTGTGATTGCCGCCACCGTAATGATCATTCCTTTTGAAAGCTTTGCCCTGTCCGTCCGTTCCTGCCTGATCAATGTCTTTTTCATCTGCGCGGGCATTGTCGCCGCGCTCCTTCTGGATCGTTTCAATCAGGCTTCCGTCTCCTGAGAAGCAGAATTACTGCAATGCCTGTCAGAATCACTCCCCCGCCGATCGCGATCAGCCAGCCGGGGATCCATGTAGCAGCCTTTTGTGTACCTGCATCGCCGTTTTCGGTATCGGAACCGGCGTTTGCAGGCATACTGTCCGTCTCAGTCCCATCCATGACCGCACTGTCGATCACGATGGTGTACTCGGACGCATGGGTAAAATTAAGCGCCGCACTTCCGTCTGCGCCGATTTCATCCGCGCACATAAAGATAAGCTCTCCCGCCTCGCTGTCATAATAGAACAAATTCGCATACAGTCCGGCGTTCTTCTCTCCCATGTTCACGGTGAGCACTGCCGTAAAACCAAACTCCCCGTCATAGGCAAGGGTCAGGTTTACAGAATGCCGCTCTCCGGTTACATTGTCGATCACATCCACGGGGATGCCAAGCCCCGCATTCTCACCGAAAATCACACCAAAATCAATATCCCCCGAAACATCCGTCACACTCTTTCCGTTTACCGTCCAGGTGATGCCGTCTCCCATGTCGAGGATTACCGTGATGTCTCTTCCCTGTATTCCTTCAAAAATTGCCGCGGGAACCTTCGTGCTTTTGTTCATATCCACCGCCACGGTATCGCCGCTCTCCGCCTCATCCAGCGTCTCTCCGATGGCATCCCAGCCTGTGCGTCCGGCATCATCCCTGATAAAGGGCAGAGAGCCTTCCTCTTCTGCGGACTGTGCCGAATCTTCCTGCACATCCTCTGCGGGTTCCCCGGCGTCCGGCGTCGTGTCGGTTCGGTTGCCCGCAGGCCTCGTATTGCCAGGCATCGGCATTGCGGGAGCCGGTGCCTGTTCCGTTGCCGCGGCGGCATCGTCCGTCTCCTCCGTGGTGTTGTCCGCCGCGCCGCCACCCGTGGTGTTTCCGCCTGTTCCGCTGCCGGAGCTGCCTGTTCCGGGATCCGGCTTCACTCTTCTCGTAATGTCAACTGTGACCGTCAGCGCAGCATCCTCATAATTTCCCTTGTCTGCGCCCTCGTAATTTGCGACCGCCGTCACCGTCGTTCCTATGGTCAGCGCCGTACTGCGGTCGCTCTCCTCCCACACCCAGCCTGCGGGCAGTACCACCTGCCCCACCGTGTCCACATAGACCGGATCCAGCTTTGAGGGTGCATTTGCGATCTTGTCTGCCTTCTGTACCGAAACCGTCACCTCGCACTCAGCCGCGGCGTAATGCGCAGTGTCCGTGGGCGTAAAGATCAATGTGTAGCGTGTCACGCCGCTGTCCGAAACCGCAGGCTTTATGCTGCCGTCCTTCCATGCAAAGGTGCCCTCCACGGAGGCAGTACCGCCTGTGAGCGTACTGTCGGAAAGCTTCTGCCCATAGGTCAGTTCCGATACGGTCGGCACGACCGTAACAGTAGGTGTCTGCCTTGTGACACTCACCTTTACCAACGTCTCCGCGGTCTCAAAATTCTGCGTATCTGTGGGAGTAAACACCACAGCATATTCCTTCTCTCCCACCGTCGGAACCGTGTCCGGCTCCTTCCATTCAAAGGTTCCCTCCACTGCGGTCTCCGTGGCGCCTTTCAGGAAAAAAGCACTGCCGCCCGTCAGGGCAAAACCTGCTCCAAGTGTCACACCCGGGTCGTAAGCTGCCTGTGCCGTAACCGGTGCATTGAGCTTTGGCGTTGCCTTCGCCACACTGATGGTGACTTCCCCCTCCAGTTCTTTATACCTCTGTTCGGTGGGCGTAAAGAGCCAGGTTGCCTTTGTGGTTTCCGTATCCGGCGTTAGGCCGGCGTCCTTCCATGAAAGGGTTCCCTCTACCTCGTTAAAGGTATCCTTCTCCACAAAGACAGCCTTGGTACTGCCGGTTCCGTTCAGGGTAAGCTTGGAAAGCGTCTCCCCATATGTCAGCTCGTTGCTGCCGATGACCTTTACCTGGATTCCCGGCCTTCGTTCAATTTCAAACTGATCCGAAATTTTAACTTTCAGTTCATACTTTACGGTCGCGTAGTTCTGCATCTCAACATAAGCACTAAGTGACGCAAATTTTCCCACATAAGAGCTGTCAAGCTTCTTCACACTGTATGTGATAACGCCGTCCTCACCCAGACTGATACCGTCAAGTATTTTCATACGGTCGCTGACATTCGGCTCTCTGTAAATGGTATCGCCTCTGTCGGCAGGCAGTTCTGCCGTTATGTCCGCCGTTGCCATCTCCGCTCCGTCTCCATAGAAATAAAGGTATCCCTTTAGCACCCATCCGGACAGCGGTGCCTTGTTAACCGTCAGCGTGCCTTCCGTGAACGTAATCTCATAGTAATCACTCTGTGCCGATCCGGTGATGGGATAAGTTCCCGCAGAGGAGGTCGTCATCGCCTCCGTGTCCAGCTGCAGGCTGCGGATAACGCTCACATCATCTCCCGGCACAAGTTGGTCTGCATAGCTTTCGTCACAGGTCAATACCGGATTTTCCTCGCCAAAGTTTTTTTCTGCATCGTTAATGGCAATCGTCAGGGGCTTTTTCGCCACCTTGGGAACCACCATGCAGGTAATGCTGTCATAGCCGTCCGCAAACTCCCCGGTGGGTGTGAAGGTCAGCTCGTATGCGGTGGTGGTTCCCACCTTGGGCAGCTCCGCCTTAGCGGCATCCGATATGCTCCATGTTCCCGTAATCTCCACGGAGCTGTCACCTGAGGCTGTCACCCTGCCGCCGCTTATAGTCATTTCCTCAACCTTCTGTCCGTAAGTACCCTCAAGCCGGGGCATCTCTGCCAGAGTGGCCTGCTGTCCATTCTCTGCTCCTGCCTCGTTCCCCGAAGCGCTTCCGCTTTCTGAGAAAACACCGCCCGCCGAGCCGGATGCATCTCCCGCGGCTGCGCGCACCGAAACAACTCCGCTGTAATCCATCACGGAGTTGAGCAGCAGCACCGACAGTACGACAGCCAACGCCCCTTTCCCCTTGTTCATAACAAACTGCATTTTTGTTTTCATTCCGAAAATTCTCCCTTTAAGCCCTTATTTGTCCGATCAAATCGTATCCGTCAGATTCCCCGTGCGGTTTGTCAGACCGCCGTCCTCATCGCGGGCAAGCTCCCTTGCCACCATGACCGCCATGGCGATCATAAGCGGCAGATATTTCCTGTCATAAACGACAAGGAATGCATTGTCAAACACGACATTTTCAATGGTAATGTCCATATTATCCATGACGGCTCCCAGCATTTCCCCGTTCAGGGTCACCCTGAAATTATGCCCGATAGAGCCGGCGTATTCCGTAAGCTCCAGCCTGCCTTCCTTGAGCTCCATGGCAAATTTGTCACGCACCAGTGTAAATTGCTTTTCAAGAACCCCGTACGGCTCTCCTCGATAGAAGAAACGGTAGGTTGCCAGCGCATGGCCGATCTCCTTTTCCATGCGGAAGATCTCATTGTCCTGCATATCATATATGTATAATTTGATCAGGGGCACCGTACCCTCCACCCGGTACACGGTGTTTCCGTCGCGATCCTGCACCTCGAAGCGCTGACCCGTCAGCTTGAAATCCTCCGTAAAAGTGTAGACCTCGGAGGGCATGCCGGTCCGGATGGGCAGCACGGCTCCGGTTTTCACAAAATATTCAAAGCTCTCCTTGAGCTCGCTCTGGCACATCAGGACATCCGCCTGATAGCAGAGATGATCCGCAACAGAGCTCCCCTCATCTTCCATAGGCGGAAACACGGGCTCGATGCGCCGCTCCTTGATCAGTCCGTCCAAAAAGGAATAGCCCAGATAACCGATGTTGCCGTCGCCGGTCAGCCAGAAGTAGAGATATTCATGCCGGCTGTTTGGCCCGAAAATCAGGGTATCGCCTCTGATCGTAGAAATCTTTCCCAGCCATGCGGAGCCCAGAGGCGTGTTTACATTCTTGAATGCTTCGTAGAACTCCCCGATTTTTCTCGGTTTGTCCATGGCGATCATGGCGGTCATATCCGTCATGGAGTTGTAGTCGCCGGGAGATCCCAGCATGAACAGGGCAATTCCCACAATAAGCACCACGGTTGCGATCGCCACGGGCGCCGTATTCCAGTTGCCCGCCACACACATCCAGACGGCGAACGCCGAAACCAGAATGCCCGCGATGCGGAATTTCCATGTCCGCCACTTTAACGCCGGAGACAGCTCCTTATTTGCATCCTTTCTTTCCTTGACCGCTTTTGCAGCCGCAGCCGCCTGCTCTCCCGCCCTCTTCACCGGCGATTTTATCCGCCAGAGCCATGCAAGGTAGCCGAAGAATGCCGCCAATGCAGCCATAACCAGCACCGTGATCACGGTATCCTCCCCGAATGCCCCCTCCGACAGATCCGATATGACGCCCACAGCTCCGATTCCAAGGCAAATAACCGACAGCCCGATCCAAACTTTCTTCATAGTCATCCTCACTTTAAAATTTTTACATGAACAGTTTCATTTTCCATTCTACATGATTTTCCCGCGTTTGTATAGCAAACTTAAGTTATGGAAAAAAACACGCTTTTACCAAACTTCTGCTTGGCGCAACCGCAAAAATACGGCAGAGGAAGGTTCGCTCTGCCGTACTTCTTGATACATGCATCTTAAATTCTGTTGTAATTGATCAGGCAGCCCTTCAGGATGATCTGTCTCTCCTCATCCGTCAGCTCACCCAGCCGCAGCGTGAAGGGCTTCAATCCGTCCTTGTTCACAGCATAGGCGGAAATCACTTCTGTTTTCTCCTCCACAGCCTTCTTGATATCCGGCAGGAAAAGATAATCCAGATTATGGAACGGCAGCTCGCCCTCCTCAATCAGGAAGGGAAGCATTCCCCAGTTGATCAGGTTGGAGCGGTAACGCTTGGTTGCATACTCGTTGGCGATGTTTGCCCAGCCGCCCAACACCTTCTGACAGGACGCCGCCTGCTCGCGGGCGGAACCGTCACCCGGCTTCACCGCGAAGATTGTGGAGCCGAAGCCTGTGTTTACATGGCTGACGGTCGGGTATGCCGCCTTGATCACCGGCATGATCTCCTTTAACTGAGGCACTGCCTCACAGGGATGTCCGCCTGCCATTCTCTCCTTCTCCGCCTTCTGGATTTCCTTTGCGCGGCCCACATACCGGGGATCCTTGCGGCTTAAGGCAAATTCCGCAAGTCCCAGCGGGTTGGAGCGGTAGGAAGAAGTCTCACCGGAGGGAATCAATTCATCTGTGGTAGTCACGGGATCATGGATCTCCGATACGACCTGCAATACCAGATTCTCGGGCAGCGCTCCCATAGCGGGCCAGTCCTTGATGTTCGGGCCGAACTGGATCTCCACGGAAGGATCCGCCACACCGTGGCTGTCAAATACGCGGTTCGCGTAAATATTGCTGTCGAAATGATACTGATAACGGTTCAGCGTGCCGCCGAACTCCGTTGCCGGTGTCAGCACACCCTTGTTGGCAGCCGTTGCCGCGATGGAACGAGCATCCATCAATGCCACAGAGGAAATCTGGCCGTTCTGCAGCTTTGAGCCCTCCCTGTTCGGGAAGTTTCTGGTGGAATGTCTGATACTGAAAGCGTTGTTTGCAGGCGTGTCTCCCGCTCCGAAGCAGGGGCCGCAGAACGCCGTCTTCATAACCGCACCGGTCTCCAGAATGGTCGCCGCACAGCCGTTCCTAATCAATTCCATATACACGGGCATGGAGGCAGGATATACGCTCAGGGTAAATCCGTCGGAGCCGATGTAGGTTCCCTTCAGGATGTCGGCTGCCGCACAGATATTTTCAAATCCGCCTCCCGCACAGCCTGCTATGATTCCCTGATCCACCATGAATTTTCCGTTCTTCACTTTATTTTTCAGCTTGAACTCAACCGCGCCGTCCAGACTTACCTGTGCGCGCTTTTCGGTCTCATCCAGAATATCCATGAGGTTTGCGTTCAGCTCCTCGATGGTGTAGGTGTTGCTGGGGTGGAACGGCATGGCGATCATGGGACGGATCTTGTCAAGCTCCACCTTGATCATGCCGTCATAGTAAGCCACCTTGCCCGGCTTCAATTCCTTGTAATCCGCTTTTCTGCCGTGTACCTCGTAGAAGCTCTCCACCTCCGGGTCAGTCTGCCAGATGGAGGACAGGCAGGTGGTCTCGGTGGTCATTACATCCACGCCGATACGGAAGTCCGTACTCAGGGACGCCACGCCGGGACCTACAAATTCCATTACTTTATTTTTCACATAGCCGTTCTTGAACACCGCACCGATGATGGCGAGCGCTACATCCTGCGGTCCCACGCCCTTTACGGGCTCTCCGGTCAGGTATACGCCGACCACGCCCGGCATGCTGATGTCATAGGTCTGCTGCAAAAGCTGCTTTACCAGCTCCGGGCCACCCTCGCCCACTGCCATGGTTCCCAGTGCGCCGTAGCGTGTGTGGGAATCGGAGCCGAGGATCATGCCGCCGCCGCATGCCAGCATCTCCCTTGCAAACTGGTGGATGACTGCCTGATGAGGGGGTACATAGACACCGCCGTACTTCTTTGCACAGGTCAGACCAAACATGTGGTCATCCTCGTTGATGGTGCCGCCCACCGCACAGAGTGAGTTGTGGCAGTTGGTCAGCACATAGGGCATGGGGAATTTCTCCAGTCCCGATGCGCGCGCCGTCTGGATGATACCCACAAAGGTAATATCATGGCTGGTGAGCTTGTCAAACTTTATTTTCAGCTTGTCCATACTGCCGGAGGTATTGTGGCTCTCCAGAATACCGTAGGCTATGGTCTGCTTTGCCGCCTCTTCCCTGCTGACCTTCTCTCCCGTCAGCTTTTCGATCGCCTGCTGTGCCTCTCCGTCGTCGGCAATCACTTCCCTGCCGTCTGCCAGATATGCGCCGCCCTGCAATAATTCTATCATGGTGCTCCTCCCGTCTGCGTTCTCGTTTTCTTCCGAACAATCACAGTTATTATACTGGAAAGCGCATGTTTATGCAATCATTTTATAGATATGCGCCGCTTTCCGGTGCGGTAATACACAAAGCGGCACAGATTCCAGATCAGGACAAACACCCATGTAACCGGCACCAGCCCTATGCCAAAGAGCGCATATTCGATGCCGTTCCTTCTTCATCTCTATCCCTCCCGATCATTCTGTATTTCACAGGCATCATAAGCATGGCTGAAATGACACCGTCCGGGAAACCCTTGTGATTCTGACCCGCATGACCGGCTGAGAGGAATCCGATATTTACGACCCTGATCTGCGGTGATCAGCGTTAAAGTCATCGTATACTTTCGTTCTGTATCGGTTGGCGCCACACATTCCCTGCCTATGGCGATTTCCGCCTTACAAATTCCTCATTGTATCCCGGCAGAAAAAATTTATTGTTCAGATCCCAATTTTCATCAAAAGGGAGGCAAAAAAACAGCTTTTTTCATGCGAATTGTATCTCTGTGAAAAAAGTGTTTCACCGGATCCCACAAATCAGAAAAAATTGGGATCCAAACCGAAGAAATTTTCTTCCCGGATACAATCCCGCCGAAAAAGGCACTTTGAGACACGCTCTTTTGTAAGAATTGGGATCTGGGCAATCAAAAAAAGTTACAGGGATACAATTTGAGGTTACGGGGAGTGCTCCCGGCAAACCGCTTCGGGCGAACGCCGAAATGCTGCATGATGAAATCATGAAAAAGCGCCCGAACCCGCATTTGCCGGTTCAGGCGCTTCTTCTGTCTGGTATTATTCTATTTTATAAGGTTACTTTGTCGAGATGCCAGATTTCATCCACGTATTCCTGAATGGTTCTGTCGGAGGTGAACTTGCCGGCGCTTGCCATATTGATGATGGCGCTCTTTGCCCAGCCGCTCTCGTCCCTGTAGGCAGCCTCCACCTTCTTCTGCGCCTCGGCATAGGGCTTGAAGTCCTTCAGAATGAAGTAGGTATCTGCCTTTGCCGTGCTCTGCGTATTCAGAAGTGAATTGTAGAGCGGGCGGAACAGCTCGGGATCCTGCGGTGCATACGTGCCGTTGATCAACTGCATCAGCACCTTGCGGATATCCTGATCGTTGTTGAAGATGTCCATGGGGTTGTAGCCGCCGTAGTTCTCGTACTGGATAACCTCCTGCGCCGTAAGACCGAAGATGAAAGCATTCTCCTCTCCCACCTCTTCCACGATCTCCACATTCGCTCCGTCCATGGTTCCCAGCGTAAGGGCGCCGTTTAACATGAACTTCATGTTGCCGGTACCGGAAGCCTCCTTGCTGGCTGTGGAAATCTGCTCGGAAACATCAGCCGCAGCAAAGATGATCTCTGCGTTGGACACGCGGTAGTTTTCGATGAACACCACCTTCAGCTTTCCGCCGATGGATTCGTCATTGTTGACCACATCCGCAACGGAGTTGATCAGCTTGATGGTCAGCTTTGCATTGCGGTAGCCTGCTGCCGCCTTTGCACCGAAAATGAAGGTACGGGGATAGAAATCCATCTCCGGATGCTCCTTCAGCTCATTGTAAAGGTACATTACATGAAGAATATTCAAAAGCTGACGCTTGTATTCGTGAAGTCTCTTTACCTGCACATCAAAGATGGAACGGGGATCAACCTCGATGCCGTTGTGCTCGGAAATATACTGAGCCAGACGGATCTTGTTGCGGTACTTGATATTCATAAACTCCTGCTGTGCCTTCTCGTCCTCCGCATAGATCTTCATCTTTGCGATGTGAGGCAGATTGGTGATCCACTCGTCTCCGATATGCTCCGTCACCCAGTCTGCAAGCAGTGGGTTGCCATGCAGGAGGAATCTTCTCTGTGTGATGCCGTTAGTCTTGTTGTTGAACTTTTGAGGCATCATTTCGTAGAAATCCTTCAGCTCCTGCTTCTCCAGGATCTCTGTATGCAGTCTTGCCACACCGTTTACGGAATAGCCTGCCACGATTGCCAGACGCGCCATGTGTACCTGTCCGTCGTACACGACCGCCATCTTACGGATCTTCTCCTGATTGCCGGGATACTGCTTCTCTACCTGCTGTAAGAAACGGCGGTTGATCTCTTCCACGATCTGGTAAATACGGGGCAGCAGACGGGAGAACAGCTCGATGGGCCATTTCTCCAGAGCCTCCGCCATGATCGTGTGGTTGGTATAAGCGCAGGTCTTGGTGGTGACATCCCATGCCTCATCCCACTCCAGATCGTAATCATCCATCAGAATACGCATCAGCTCAGGAATTGCCACCGTAGGGTGCGTATCGTTCAACTGGAAGGTTGCCTTCTCGTAGAACTTGCGGATATCGTCATGCTTGCGCATGTATTTGTCCACCGCTTCCTGTACGGATGCGGAAATGAAGAAGTACTGCTGCTTTAAGCGCAGCTCCTTGCCTGCATAGTGGTTATCGTTGGGGTAGAGCACCTCCACGATATTCCTTGCCAGATTCTGCTGCTCCACCGCCTTCTGGTAGTCGCCCTTGTCAAAGGAATCGAGCTGGAAGCACTCGATCGGCTCCGCATCCCAGATGCGCAGTGTGTTCACAATGCCGTTGCCGTAGCCCACGATGGGGAGGTCAAACGGAATCGCCTTCACGGACTGATAGCCCTCCTGGAAGAAGTGATTTCTGCCATTTTCATCCGTGCGCACATTTACATAACCGCCAAACTTGACGATCTTTGCGTACTCGGGGCGGCGCAGCTCAAACGGATTGCCGTTCTCCAGCCAGTTGTCGGGAACCTCCACCTGATAGCCGTCGCGGATCTCCTGCTTGAACATACCGTAACGGTAACGGATTCCGCAGCCGTATGCCGGGTAGCCCAGAGTTGCAAGGGAATCAAGGAAGCATGCCGCAAGACGTCCCAGACCGCCGTTACCCAGTGCTGCGTCCGGCTCCATGTCCTCGATCACATTCAGATCCAGTCCCAGCTCTTCAAGCGCTTCCTTCACGGGCTTATATGCCTGTAAGTTGATCAGGTTGTTGCCAAGGGCTCTTCCCATCAGAAACTCCATGGAAAGATAGTACACCATCTTGGGATCTTCTTTGTCGTATGCCTGCTGGGTGTCCATCCAGTGATCTACGATGATATCCTTTGCTGCATAGCACACCGCCTGAAATACCTGCTGCGGTGTCGCCTCCTCCAGCGTTTTCCGGTACAACGTTTTTATATTATACAGGACACTTCTCTTAAACAATTCTTTGTCAAACTTGTTTGTGCGTTTCACCATGCCTTTGTCCTCCTTCAACGTCAGCCTGCGGCTGCAGTTTGTATTATACACTCTCTGTCAGACTCTTTCCACAGAAATCGTAACATTTTCCCCATTTACATTCCATTCTTTGGAAACGCCAAAGCCTGCATCAGCCTGCATATCGTCCGCCAGAACCTTTGCCATAATGCTGTCCTTGTGTGTCATGGCGATGTCTGCAATCTTTTCATTTCCCGCAAAGCCCACGCGGATGTGATCGGTGACTTCAAAGTCCGCGTCCTTACGCATGGTCTGGATCTTGCTGATCACTTCCAGCACAAAGCCTTCCTCGATCAGCTCCGGCGTCAGATTGGTATCCAGCACGACCGTCATGGTGTTGTCCGCTTCCGTCACATAGCCTTCCTTCTGGGTCATTTCGATCAGAAGATCCTCCTCCGTCAGGGAAACCTCCGTATCGCCCACCATGAATTTCAGTACTCCGGTGGATTTCAGTTCATCCATGGCCGCATTTCCGTCCAGTGCTGCCAGCGTCTTCTGGATGCCGCCCAACTGCCTGCCGTACTTGGGACCGACAGTGCGAAGCTGGGGCTTGAAGGTGTAGGAGGTAAATTCCCTCACATCATCCGTAAACACTACCTTCTTCACATTCAGCTCATCCTCTATGATCTCCTTGTAGAAATCGGTGAGCTCCCTGTCCGCCTTGATAAACATGGTACTAATGGGCTGGCGGTTCTTGATGTTTGCCGTATTTCTGCAGGCGCGTCCCATCACAACAGCCTTGAGTACCAGATCCATGTCCTCCTCAAGCTTCTTGTCGTCAAATGTAGGATCCGCCACCGGGAACTCGCACAGATGAATGCTTTCCGGCGCGTTCTGATCCACGCTGCGAACCAGATTCTGGTAGATTTCCTCCGTCATGAACGGAACCATGGGAGCTGCCGCCTTGCAGATTGTCACCAGAGCGGTATACAGCGTCATATACGCATTGATCTTATCCTGCTCCATGCCCTTCGCCCAGAAACGCTCGCGGCTTCTTCTCACATACCAGTTGCTCATATCATCCACAAATTCCTGCAGGGCTCTTGCAGCCTCGGGGATTCTGTAGTTATTCAGATTGTCGTCCACCGCCGTCACAACCGTGTTCAGCTTGGAGAGCAGCCATTTGTCCATCACAGCCAGCTTGTCGTACTCCAGCTTATACTTGGAAGCGTCAAAATTGTCGATGTTGGCGTACAGCACAAAGAACGCATAGGTGTTCCAGAGCGTGCCCATAAACTTGCGCTGTCCCTCCTGCACTGCCTTTCCGTGGAAGCGGTTCGGCAGCCACGGTGCGGAATTGATATAGAAATACCAGCGGATTGCATCTGCGCCGTAGGTGTTGAGCGCGTCAAACGGATCCACCGCATTTCCCTTGCTCTTGCTCATCTTCTGGCCATTCTCGTCCTGCACATGTCCCAGAACGATTACGTTCTGATAAGGAGCCTTGTTGAAAAGGAGCGTGGACTCCGCCAACAGGGAGTAGAACCAGCCTCTGGTCTGATCCACTGCCTCCGAGATAAACTGCGCCGGGAACTGCTGCTCAAACAGCTCCTTGTTCTCGAAAGGATAATGATGCTGTGCAAAAGGCATGGCGCCGGAATCAAACCAGCAGTCGATCACCTCCGGTACACGGTGCATTTCGCCGCCGCACTTCGGACACTTCAATGTCACCGCATCAATGTACGGTCTGTGCAGCTCTACCTTGGCATTCTCCGGGTTGCCGCTCATCTCGGCAAGCTCTGCGCGGCTGCCCACACTGTGCTGATAGCCGCAGGAGCACTCCCAGATATTCAACGGCGTACCCCAGTAACGGTTTCTGGAAATTGCCCAGTCCTGCACATTTTCCAGCCAGTCGCCGAAACGTCCCTTGCCGATGGACTCGGGAATCCAGTTGATGGTATTGTTGTTGCGGATCAGATCATCCTTCACCGCGGTCATTTTGATATACCAGGATTCACGCGCATAGTAGATCAGCGGTGTATCGCAGCGCCAGCAGTGCGGGTAGCTGTGCTCAAACTTCGGCGCATCATACAGAAGTCCCTTTGCGTCCAGATCCTTCAGTACCATGGGATCCGCTTTCTTGACAAACACGCCCGCATACGGAGTTTCCGCCGTCATTTCACCCTTGCCGTCCACCAGCTGCACGAACGGAAGGTCGTAAATCCTTCCAACCTTGGCATCATCCTCACCGAAGGCAGGCGCAATGTGAACCACGCCGGTACCGTCCGTAAGAGTGACATATGTGTCACATACTACATAGTATGCTTTCTTATTCTGTTTCTTGCAGATATCCACCGCACAGTCAAACAGCGGTTCATATTCCCTGTACTCCAGATCCCTGCCGCTCATGGTCTCCAGCACTTCGTATGCCTTCACACCGTTCTCTTTGTCGGCAAGTCTGCCCAGAACCGTATCCAGAAGCGCTTCCGCCATGTAATAGGTGTAGCCGTCCGCCGCCTTCACCTTTGCATAGGTCTCGTTGGGGTTCACGCAGAGCGCCACGTTGGAGGGCAGTGTCCACGGCGTGGTCGTCCATGCCAGAATGTAGGCATCCTCGTCCTTTACCTTGAAACGTGCGATTGCGGAACGCTCCTTCACATCCTTATAGCCCTGTGCCACCTCCTGAGAAGAAAGCGGGGTTCCGCAGCGCGGGCAGTACGGCACGATCTTGAAGCCCTTGTAGAGCAGTCCCTTGTTCCAGATCTCTTTGAGTGCCCACCACTCGGACTCGATGAAGTCATCATGATAAGTCACGTAGGGATTATCCATGTCTGCCCAGAAGCCTACCGTGCCGGAGAAATCCTCCCACATGCCCTTGTACTTCCAGACGCTCTCCTTACATTTCTTAATAAAAGGCTCAAGCCCATATTCCTCAATCTGCTCTTTGCCGTCCAGACCGAGCAGCTTCTCCACTTCGATCTCCACGGGCAGTCCGTGCGTGTCCCAGCCAGCCTTGCGAGGAACCATATAGCCCTTCATGGTACGGTATCTGGGAATCATGTCCTTGATGACACGGGTCAGCACATGTCCGATATGCGGTTTTCCGTTGGCAGTAGGCGGTCCGTCATAAAAGGTGTATGTCGGCCCCTGCTTGCGGCTCTCCATACTCTTCTCAAAGATATGGTTGTCCTTCCAGAACTGCTCTACCTGTTTTTCTCTCTCCACAAAGTTAAGATCTGTTGATACTTTCTGGTACATACTGTTCTCCCTTTCCTGTCATGCATTTTTTAGTAAACAAAAAAAGACCCCGTCCGCAAAAGGACAAGGTCAAAAAACCAAGCTACCACCTGTTACAGCGCACGCTCCCGCGGCGTTCAAACTCCGCGAAAGAAATACGACTCCCTTTAACGGTGGGATTCCGTCCCGGACTACTCGGCGCATCCCTTTTGTCCGTGCAACTCGGGAGTGATCTTCATCTTCTCCCTACTCGCACCGGTCTTGCACCGTCACCGGCTCGCTCTGCCTTTCAGAAATCGACTACTGTCTCCGTCATGGTCTTTTCCTATAATTTCCCTCATTATAAAACTACTTTCTCCGATTTGTCAATGGAATCCACGCGTCTCGGTATCTTTTTGTTGTGAATATGAAAAAAAAGCAGTATAATGTATTATATCTGTAAATCTGTAAAAGGGGGGATTACATGAAGGCATCTGCGTCAAAGGGACAACTGTATCGTTCTCTGCATGCACTGAGCATTGTGCCATTGCTGGTCTTAGGGCTTACGCTTGCCCTGTTCAGTTACCACACTGTCCGGAAAACCATGATCGCAGATGTGCAGGTCGAGCTGAAGAACACCGTAAATTCTGTGATTCTGACCTATGATCTGTTGTACCCCGGCGACTATCATTTAGAGGGCGTGGATCAGTATGTTCTTTTGAAAGGTACACAGCCTCTCAACGGCGATTTCGACATCATTGACCGGGTGAAAGCAGATACCGATGCTGAAATCACCATCTTCTATCAGGACACCCGTGTGCTCACCACCATCTGTAACAGCGCGGGCAGCCGTATCATCGGCACCGGCAGCAACACCATTATCGTGCGCGATGTGATTGTGGAAAAACAACCCCATTTCTATACCAACACGGAAATCGACGGCATTCCTTATTTTGCCTACTACGCCCCGCTTTTTAACAGCGACGGCTCCGTGACCGGCATGGTCTATGCGGGAAAGCCCTGCTCCATTGTAAACAAGACGGTCATGTCCGTAGTACTTCCTGTGCTGTTCATTGCGTTAATCAGCATCTGTGTTGCCAGCGTGATCGTTTCCTCCTACACCAACAAGCTTCTCGGTGCATTGCAGAAGATCCGCACATTCCTGTCGAAGGTTTCCACCGGAAATCTGGCGGCGGAGCTGGACAGCGGCGTATTGCAGCGCGGGGATGAGCTCAGTGAAATGGCGTATTCCGCACTCTACATGCAGCGCTCCCTGCGCACTCTGGTGGAGCAGGACACCCTGACCGAGCTCAACAACCGCCGTTTTGCGGACAAGCACCTGCGGCAGACCCAGATGTATGCAAACACCCACGGCACCGGCTATGTGGTTGCCATCGGCGATATTGATTTCTTTAAATCTGTCAACGATACCTATGGGCATGAGTGCGGTGATCTTGTGCTGAAAAAAATTGCCGGCTTACTGAAGAAAAATATGCTCGGAAAGGGCTTTGTGGCGCGTTGGGGCGGCGAGGAGTTTCTGTTTGTCTATGACAACTGCACGTTGTCCGCCGCCCGCGCAGACATGGAGCTTCTGCTGGACGAGATCCGCAGCCTGCCGATCAGCTATGACGATCAGGAGATCCGGATCTCCATGACCTTCGGCCTTGCCGAGGGCGGCATCGGCACCAATGTCAAGGATCTGCTCCAGCTTGCCGACACGCACCTCTATGCGGGCAAGAGCAACGGCAGAAATCAGATCGTGTGGGAGTGATCCATTTCTATTTTGGCGATTTGATCTATGGCATACAGCGGCAGATTGACAAGCCACTCCTCTTTTTTGTAGTCCGCCATGGACGTCCGCACGGAAACCTCGGGAGAAAATTTTTCCCGGTAGGTTTTCAGGCTCTTGGCTTTCAGATTCACCTCTGCCTTCACTTCAACCGGAACGATCTGCCCGCCGGTGTCAACGATAAAGTCAATCTCACAGGAACCCCTGTCATTGGTATAATAGTAAACAGACAAATTTTCCACCGTTTTTAACTGCTGGCAGACATACTGCTCCGTGAGCGCACCCTTGAACTCCGTAAAAAGATCGTTGCCGTCAAGCAAAGTGCGCTGGTGAAGCCCTGTCATGCAGCCGAGCAGTCCCACATCTACCACAAACAGCTTGAACGCCTTCAAATCTTCATACGCCTTCAGCGGAATGCCCGCAGCATTTACGCGGCTGACCCTGTGAACAAGCCCACAGTCACTAAGCCACATAATTGCCGTTTCATAGTCCTTCGCACGGGCGCCTTCGCGAATCAGACCATAGATAAACTTTTTGTTTTCTTTTGCCAACTGGGAAGGAATGCTGTTCCACAGCATACGAAGCCGCGGGACAATCTCATTTGGCGCATGCTTGGAGAAATCCTGTTCATATGCCGCAAGAATCCGCTCCTGAATTTCCCGCACCTCGTTAAAGTCTTTATTCTCCGCAAAATTCTGCACCGCTTCCGGCATACCACCCACAAAGTAATAGTGCTTCAAAGCATCAATATACGTTTGCTTAAAGCTTGTAATCATTTGGAAGTCACGTTGATCGAGCAGTTCTGAAAAACGTTCCTTACCGGTTGCCATCAGAAACTCCTTGAAGGAAAGCGGATAAAGCTTTAAAAAATCCACCTTACCCACAGGAAACGAAGTGCCGTGGTGCAATGCAATTCCAAGTAAAGACCCCGCACATACAATATGGTACTGCGGTGCATTTTCGCAAAAATATTTAAGGGAGGTCAGTGCTCTCGGAACCTCCTGCACCTCATCAAAAATCAGCAAAGAATTTTCGGGGTCAATTTTGCGGTCGGCATACAACTCCAACCCCATAATCAAGCGGTTCGTATCCAAATCCGAAGAGAACAACTCCGCCATTCTGGAATTAGAGTCAAAATTGATGTATACGGTATCCGCATACGCCTGTTTTCCAAATTCCTTCATCAGCCATGTCTTACCCACCTGACGGGCTCCTTCAATGATCAAAGGCTTACGATGTTTGCTTTCTTTCCATTTCAAAAGCTTTTCCATAGCAATCCGGTACATATATGCACCTCCGTTATTATAATGCAAGTATAGTACGTAATTACAAAAAATGCAACGAATAATTGTGTTGGGTCAACACTTTTTACAATGTAAAAAAGTATAACTAAAAAGCAAGCAATGCCCGGTAACCCAACTAAGTATCGCTTGCCCATTGTTTTGTGCCCTCTGTCACGCCAAAATCCTATTTTACTGTTCCATCTGTCTGCCCAGGAAACCTGCTGCCGACAGGATCAGCTTTGATTCCACTTCACCAAGCCTTGTCTTTGCATCGCTTTCTAACAGTACCACCGCCCCGATCACATCGCCTTCGCAGATAATGGGCGTCAGAGCCTCCTGTTCATAGCTGTCCGCTTCTTCCCCCGTCACCGGGATAAAGTTCTTGTCCCCTTTTGCCGCAATGACAGTCTCACGGTTTGCAATCTTCTCTTCCAGCTCCTTGCTGATGCTTTTCCCTAAGAATTGCCGGAAGCCTCCGCTGACCGCGATGAACTGATCCCTGTCCGCAATCAACGCCGCATGCCCCGAAACCTGCGCCATGCTTTCCGCATACTGCTTTGCAAAAGTTGTCATTTCTCCTATGGGAGAATATTTTTTCAAAATGATCTGGCCCTCGCGATCCGTAAAGATCTCCAACGGATCCGATTCCCTGATCCGCAGGGTTCTTCTGATTTCCTTCGGTATTACAATACGCCCCAAATCGTCAATCCGGCGTACAATTCCTGTTGCTTTCATAGTTCCTCCTTGTTCTCCTACATGCTTTTCCATATTTGTACTGTACGGGTAGTATGTGGAAAACGCGGGGGATTTATTCTTGCCTTCCGTACCATTTGTGCGGACAGCCTGCACAAATGATATCTAGTTGAACACTTTCTTCAGCACCTCGATAACTTCTTCGTTCTTTAATCCATAATTTTTCAAAGAATTAATGTCAAAAGGCTCTTTCTCCAAAGACGTAATAAAAGTATCCATATCTGTTTTTACCGATATGGGAAGATTCGTAACACCTTCAAGCATCAGCTCCGATACAATTCTCAATACATCTTTCTTGTGTTTTTTTATATCATCGGAATCTGTCGTCCCGTCCTTTTCCTTCCTCTGTTTTAAATCAAGATACGCTTTTGCCTTGAATAAAATCAAATACTCCGGTCGAAGAACCGAAAGCCCATTTGCAACGATCTTTCCATCCAGCAATATCCTGTAATAATCGTCATCGAGCAAAATAGCTGACAGACTTGATACAGTATCGTCAATATGTACCGGGGTGATTCCCACCATTTCCCGCAGTTCAAAACCGCTTCTGCAAAACAGCTCTATCATTTTGGGATAAGAATCATCTTCCGGCTTATCAAATCTGTAAAACTGTGGCTTTTCTCCGTTTGTTGCTTTATTTCTGTAACCTCCGTCCCGGATAAATTCCCGGAATTTCTCCCCAAACGCAGGCGTCAGAGCTTCCACTATCAACACTACATCCAAATCTCTTGTTGCCCTGAATAATGTCTCATTACTCTCAAACACAATATCACAGGCTGCGCCGCCTATGAGCACATATTGATTTTCATATCCTTCAAAATACCTTCTGAATGTCTCTAACCCTCTTACCATACATACCCATTCATCATATCGTTTACAGATAGATTTACTCTTTCGTCCTGTTTCTCCGCCTCCGTGAGTGACAAAACTACACTGATCGGATCTTCCACTGCGGTATCTGTAAAGTCAATGAAGTATCCCAATTCCAAAACTACACATCCAATTTCTTCTCCCGGGTGAACCTGTTTCATTTTTTTCACCCCGGCACACACGATTTCTTTTTTGGTAACAGCGTAGGTCGGATAGGGATTGTCTGATAGCAGTGAATACTCGCATAATGCAGATATGCCGGCTTTTTTCTCTAAATGCAGATCATCCTGCAATTCATATCTTGCGATAACCGGATTTCTTAAAACGGGCTGTATGTCGACCCATAATTTTTTAATGTCTGTCGGAACTGTAATTGCTCTTGCTTTCCCCTTCATACACATAATATCCACATTCAGATATTCTATTTCATCAAAGCATCTGCTGACTGACATCTTTGAAACTTCAAGCTTAGCCGCAGCTTCCGATACGGTTACCCCTTTCCATTTTTCATATATTGCAACCAGTATCAGTTTCTGCGTCAGGTAAGAAATGAGATGAACCGGCGCAATATCCCGCTCGCCCGCATCAGACAATAACACACCTATAAACGGTAAATATACCTGCTTTTCCTTAAGTACAAACGGGATTCCCTCCTCCAGCAATTTTTCCTTGATGTAAAAAGTGGTCTTGTTCAAGAAAACAGCACAATTTAATCCCGCACACTTTTCGATTCTGGCATGATCCCTTCTAAGCATTACCAGACCTACATCCTGCTTGGGCTGCATCGCTATCCAAGGAAACCCATCGGTTTCAACATCAAAAAAGGTATATCTTCCCTGATAAACCAATGGCAGTTTTTCGCTGAGATCTTTCGTTTCTCTAACAGAAACACTCCGGCGCAATGTTTGTTCTAAAAATTCCTTCATAATATCCTCTTTTATATTTGTAACTTTTTTTATGTTACAAATATAAAATATCACATTTGAATAACAAAATCAAATACAAGGCCAGTTTGCCGTTGCTCCAGAATCAGAATCCAAGCGTATCGTTTACCAGAATCACATGCATTCTGTCCGTATGTCTGGAATACCTCGTAATCAGAAACTGACAGCAGATCGTGTCCGCAGACTTGCAGTCAAAGCACTTTCCGGTCTCTTTACAGGGCGTTTTTACGTCAAATCGCTGCGCATTCATGGGGGCTGCGACATTTCTGGCGCGCTTCATGGCACTGTCCAGATCCGCACATACCTTATTCATACCCACAATAAAAATCACCTTTTTGGGCCCCTGCGCGATGCAGGAGACACGGTTGGAATTGCCGTCGATATTGACCATGATACCATCATTTGTCATAGCATTGGCACTGGAAAGAAAAATATCCGCATCATACGCCGCCATCAGTCCTGCCCTCGGATCCATTTTAGAGCGGTCGATATAATGATAATTCCCGTTCTCCAGAGCCTCCGTCAGACCGATTTCCTTTGCACTCAGGCATCCGCCCATGGCAATGCTGCTTCCTTCCGGAATCAGTTGAAGCGCCTGTTTCAGGGCTGCCTCCTTATCTTCCGCATAATAGCCCGAAATGTTGCGGGACTGCAATCCCTTGATCACCGTTTTCGCCAACAGTTCATTTCGTTTCCTGACATTTTCATCCATCTTTTTCTCCATTTCCGCACACGTCTTTTGCACATAGCGGGTTTGTGTGGAGTGCGCGCAGACACAAATCCCGTGATTGAAAGCATGATAAATTAACGTTTCATTCGTTCTATATTATACAGAATACCACAAATTTCGGAATGCATCAACATTTTGCGCAACAACTTGACAACTTATTTCCCCGGTGCTAGTATTAGTTCAAATTTGAACTAATTCTGTGGAGGCGCCATGAATCCAAGTATGGAATTTGCCTGGAAAATCTCGCTTGCCTACAATGCGGAGTGCAAGGCTCTGTGCAGGGAACTGCATCTGCCCCAGACCGCATTTGACATCCTGATGTTTCTGGCAAACAACCCCGAATACAACACAGCCCGGGACATCGTGAATGTCAGAAAAATAAAGGCAAATCTGGTTTCCGTCAATATCAGCCGCCTTGTGGAGGAAGGGTATCTCGCCAAGGAGGCGATTGCTTCGGATCACCGGAAAACCCTGCTTGTCTGCACAAAAAAAGCCGCGCCCATCATCGAAAAGGGACGGCTGCTGCAGGATGCATTTTTTCAAAAGCTGTTTCTGCACACAACGAAAAAAGAGCGGGAAACCTTCTTTCATATCATGAGAACCATGGAACAGAATCTGGATGAACTGTTAAAGGAAAACCAAAGCGGTGCCGGGCAGAAAGAATAAACGGATTCGGAAAGGAACAGATATGGAATTATTATTGACTATCATTGTAACATTTTTTGCGGGAATGGGTGCCGGACTGGGAACCGGCTTCGCGGGCATGAGCGCGGCAGCCGTGATCAGTCCCATGTTAATCACCTTTCTCGGCATGGAGCCCTATATGGCGGTCGGCATTGCGCTTTCCTCCGATGTGCTGGCAAGCGCCGTCTCCGCCTACACCTACGGCAAGAATAAAAATCTGGATGTGAAAAACGGCATGATCATGATGGTGAGCGTCCTTGCCTTCACCGTTGTGGGCAGCTATGTGGCGAGTCTGGTTCCTCCCGCCACCATGGGCAACTTCTCCGTGTTCATGACCTTTCTTCTCGGCATCAAGTTCATTGTGAAGCCGGTTATGACCACAAAGGAATCCATGCAGCAGGTTTCCCCTAAAAAGCGGGCGATCCAATCCCTGATCTGCGGTATTCTGATCGGCTTCATCTGCGGTTTCATCGGCGCAGGCGGCGGCATGATGATGCTGCTCATCCTGACGACCGTTCTCGGCTATGAGCTCAAGACCGCGGTGGGAACCAGCGTGTTGATTATGACTTTCACCGCGCTGACCGGCGCCGTATCCCACTTTGTCATAGGCGGGCTTCCCGACCTTACGGTATGCCTCCTGTGCATCTTCTTTACACTGGTGTGGGCAAGGATCGCCGCCGTATTTGCCAACAAAGCAACGCCGAAGACATTAAACCGCGCCACCGGTATCATTCTCGTGATTCTGGGAATCGTGGTGCTTCTGTTCTCCCTCACCGGCACTACCGCATAAGGTACGCCGCCGCGGACAACACCGCAAGAAAGACCAGATTGGCAGCCGTGAACAGAAGAAAATATCTCCCGCGTCTTTCGCCTGCTGCCGCAATATACTTAAAGCTGATCAGGCTTGCCATGGAGGCAATCATCGTACCGAGACCTCCCAGATTGGTTCCCACGATCAGCCCCTCAATCCGGTTTGTAAAGCCGGACAGCAGAATTGCCGCCGGCACATTGCTCATGATCTGGCTGGCGGCAACAGAGACGGCGATCTCCCGTCCCTCCGTCATTCTCATTAAAAAGTCCCGGAAGGCCGGGATTCTTCCAATATTTCCAATCAGCACAAAGAGCGCGGCAAAGGTACAGAGAAGCGCATAATCCACTTGGGAAAGAACTTTTCTGTCCCGGCATAATGTGTAGGCAAGCACGAAAGCAAAAGCAGCCCAATAGGGGATGATATGTCCCACCGCAAGCAGGCTGATCACCGCCAGTACGCCGTAAGCGATCATCCGTTCCGCACCGCCGCTCCCGCGTTTTTCTTCCGGCTCCGTCCCTTCCGAGCCTGCCGCCTTATTTATTTTCCCATCGTCTCTGCGCGAGGCACAGAAGATCCATCCCAACAGCAATAACAGGGACAGCAGGGTGTATGGCAGCATCAACCACACAAACGCCCCCACTCCCAGACCGGACAGCCCGAACAGATACAGGTTCTGCGGATTTCCGATCGGTGTCAGCATGCTGCCCAGATTAGCGGCAATGGTCTGCATCACCACGGTTCTCAACAGCCACCTCTCTTTGATCCCGGCTTCCGCCCTTCCCATGACCGCAATGGTAAACGGCACAAAGGTAATGAGTGCCACATCATTTGTGATAACCATTGACATGAAAAAGCACAGAAGCACCAGCACCGTGACCATGCCACGCACACTGCCCGCCACAGACAGCAGTTTTTCCGCCAGCAGTTCAAAAACTCCCTGTCGTTTAAAGCCCGCCACCACCGCCATCAGGCAAAACAGAATGGCAAGGGTACGAAAATCCACATAGCCCAGATACCTGCTGTCCGGTTTCACCACAAACATAGATAGCACTGCCAAGGCAAGAGCTATCCACAATACGATTTCCTTCTTTATAAACTTCACCAACGCTCTCATTGCTCTTCCTCCGAGAGGATCTCCCGCACGAGCTGCCATGCGATGCCGCCCTGCCGCAGCCGGGCGGGAGCCTGCGGAAGGGGAACCCACTGTGCCGCGTCCACTTCCCCGGAGAGCGTAAGCTCCGCCTTTTTCACGGACGCCTCAAAGCCCAACATCAGCATTTCTTTTTTCTCGTAGGGGTAGCTTCTGATATAGCGGAGGTTTTGTGCCTCCAGCCCAAGCTCTTCCCTGATCTCCCGTTTTACAGCCGACTCCGCCGACTCTCCGGGCTTCATAATGCCCGCCACACAGACCAGATTTTCCGTGGAAACATAATCCTGTCTGAGCAGCGCAATCTCGTCATATTCGTTCACCACCGCGGCAATGACGCTGGTGGTAAAGGTCTCCCAAAGAGGAATCCCGCATTTCTCACAATAGGGAAGCAGCCCTTCGTCGCCGATACTGCGCTCCGTCAGTTTACCTCCGCAGTGCGGGCAGTAGGTGAACCTCATCTGAAAGCCTCCTCCTCGTCTTGCAGATGCTTCTCCACATACTGCATGATGTAGTAGTTGTCCTCCGGCATCTGGCAGCCCACAATATAGAGCCCGTTGTCGTTGGAGCAGCGGATCACGCGACCCTCCATCACATTGTGCTTGGGCATCTCAAAATCACGGATCTCCACCGTCAGCTCCTGTCCCTTGCTCTCCGCAAAGGCAGGCTCTTTACTTAAAAACGCAAAGCCGTTTGCACTGATATTGTCAAGCTGCGCCTCATAGACGGCACCGCCCTTCTTCATGGTGATCACGCAGGAATTTGTGATGTCAAGACGGGGATATCTTCTCCGGTTGTTGATCCGGGGTCTTGAAGTGATGCGCAGTCTGACCGTGCCGGGCTCCTCCTCGCCGGGAATCGCCTCAGCCTTATCCCAGCAGTACAAAATATTGCCTGCCGTGACCTGCAGCCTGCAGAAAGCAGGCTTTCTCAGCGTCAGAGTCTCCGGAAGTGAAATCACAAGGCCATCGGACAGACAGCGGATAATCTCACCAAAATGCTCGTCCTCGTCCCGCTCTCCAAAGCAGAGCGCCGCTTTCATTCCCGCGGACAAATCCTCCAGTCCCATGAAGCCGCCGATTCCCAGCTCACACATCAACGCCTCGACCACATCCTCAATCTTGTTGATGTTATCCGAGGTCTCCTCATATTTGCTGCGCATCTTGTCGCTGGTCTCATCCGCGTGGGTGATACAGAGCGTCATGGTCGTCACGATGTTGGACACGTCCTCCATATTCTCCACGAGCTGCCTGTTGGAGTGTTCCACTTCCTTGATGGCGGAATCCACCGCCTGAATATTGTCCTCAAGCTGTGCGGAATCCGAAGTGATCTGCTCGATATTGCCCCTGGTCTGCGTCACCTTCTCCAGCGTAATCTGGATCAGTTTCAGCGTCTCCTCCATGGAGGCGGTCATTTCTCCGGAGGTACTCTCCAGTCTTGTCAGTGCCTCCCTGATCTGTCCGGAGGAGGACTTTGTCTCGGAGCTTAAGGTGCGGATCTGCTCGGCAACCACCGCAAAGCCGCTGCCAGCCTCCCCCGCTCTCGCCGCCTCGATGGAAGCGTTCAAAGCCAGAAGGTTTGTCTGGCTGCTGATCTTCTCAATGGTTCCCGTCTCCTGTTTCACGCGCTCAAATTCATGCACAAAGTTCTGCAACACGCTCTCCACCTGTTCGGACAGACGGGACATGGTGCTGGCGGTTTCCAAAAGACTGTTCAGATCCACCGCACTTGTGCGCGCATGCTCCCCGGACGCCCCGGTCAGGCTTACCATCTGGTCGATCATGGCTGCCACATGCTCCACCTGTGCACGGATGTCCGCGGTCATGTCCTTGGAGGACGCGGTGCGATCCTGTAACTGCACATTGTTTCCGGTAAGCTCCCGCATGCCGAGCATGACGATGTCGGAGCCGTGTTTATTCTCAGCGGCCAGCTCCCGCACCACATTGATGCCTTCCGACACGGTATTGCTGGAATCCTTTACCTGTTCCACGGTGGTGATCACACGCTGGAGATCCGCCTTGATGCTGTCCATCATGGCGCCGTCCGACTCATTCAGATGCCGGATCGCCATTACGTAGCAGATATAGCAGAGAATGATACAGGAGAGCTGGAGCTGATAGTTTTTCAGATCGGACGCGGCATTGAAGCCCGCCATATACCGATAGACCGCTGTTCCCACGATCATCAGGGAGTTGGCGATGCCGCAGCGGATCATGAATTTCTTGTTCTTGTAGATCACCAGAAGGCTCGTGACCGGCAGTATGTAGGTAAACGCAATGGGGGAATCCGAGGTACAGACCACGAAGGTGTAAAAGATTCCGTAGCCGAAAGCAAGGTTTTCACGGTACAGCTCCGTCTCCCAGCCCTTGACGCGCAGAAGGATCTCGCCCATGATCAGGGGCAGCCAGCACAGCATCACGAACACAAGGTAGAGCATGGGCGCATACAGACCGCTCGCCGCATCCGAACCGTAATTCGCCGTCAGGAGAATCGCAAAAATAATCCAGATCCTGCGCGCCTTCCGGTTTGCTTTTTCTTTGAAAACTTTTTCATCATAGCTCATTTCCAGATTCTCCTTCTCTATTGGTATTCCCGGAAGAAACGGAGCATCCTGTCAACGACCTCCGTACTCTCCTCCATGTAGGGTTCATATACGCTGAATGCATGCACCAGCCCGTCTTTGTCCGAAAACCGTAAAAGCCGGTGGGGTGTCCCCTGTGCAGAAAGAGATTTTTCTGTATCTCCACACCCTCCGGGTAGGTATATTTTTCGTCGCAGGAGCCGTAGTTGCGCTCAAAATCCGCGCGCTGCTTATAAAACATTTCCGTTATGTAGTTCTTCATGTCATTTCCTCTGTTGTATGGTACTTTAGTACATCGCATCTCCATTTTATATCACAATGTAAGAGTTTTCAATAGATTTCTTTGGTTGCGGCAAACAAAAAAACACCCTCCCGCATTTGTCCGGGAAGGTGTCTTAAAACAGCCCATTTGATTCTGTTTAGCCCTTCAGTCCCGTGGAGGCAACGCCCTCCACAAAATATTTCTGCAAAATCAGGAACACCGCCAGAACGGGGATCAGCGACAGCACCGAGCCCGCCATAATCAGACCGTAATCCGAGGAGTACTGGCTGATAAACATTTTCAGTCCGAGCTGGATGGTCTTTTTTTCCTGACTCTTCAAGTAGATCAGGGGGCCTAAATAGTCGTTCCACGTCGCCACAAAAGTAAAGATCGTCAGGGTGGACAGCGCCGGTTTTGACAGGGGCAGCATGATACTGGCGTAGATCCGGTATTCGCTCATGCCGTCGATCCTCGCAGCCTCGCACAGATCGTCCGGTATGCCCTCGTAAAACTGCTTCATCATAAACACGCCGAAGGCAGAGAACGCCTGCAGGCAGATCATGGCAAGCAGCTTGTCGTTCAACCCCATTTTCCTCATCATGATAAACTGGGGAACCATGTAGACCTGCCACGGCATTGCGATGGTGGCAATGTATGCGAGGAACAAACCGTGCTTATGCCTGAAATCCAGCTTTGCAAAGGAATACGCCGCAAAGCTGCTGGTAAGAAGCTGCAGGAAGGTGACGATCAGGGTCAGATACACCGTATTTCCCACAAATCTTGCGAAGGGTATTTTTTTCCATATATCCGCGTAGTTGCTCCACTTGGGATGTTCGGGAATCCACACGAAGGGATTCATCTGAAACACCTCCCTGTCGCTCTTTATGGATGCGGAGAGCATCCACAAAAACGGGATGAGCATTGCCAGCGCGATGATGATCAAGATGATGTATACGATCACTTTTCCCAACACTGCTTTTTTATGTGCTGATTTCATAGGTACCGCCTCCTCATAACGTTTACGCTTTTTCCTTCTTTGCCTGACCGCGGAACTGGATGATGGTCACAAAAAGCACCATCAAAAACAGCACCATGGCAACCGAGCTGGAGTAGCCCAGATCCCAGTCAATGAACGCCTTCTGATAAATATAGTAGACCAGTACCGTCGCGGAGGTGGTAAGCTCGCCGCTTCCGCCGCCCGCCAGCATGATGGCGATGTCGTACACCTTGAAGCAGTTGATGGTCAGCATCACCACAACGAAGAAGGTGGTAGAGCTTAGCTGCGGCCATGTCACATAGCGGAACTTCTGCCATGTGTTTGCGCCGTCAAGGCTGGCTGCCTCATAGAGCTCCGAGGAAATTCCCTGAAGCCCCGCCAGATAGATCACCATGTAGTAGCCCATGTACTTCCACACGCTGAACAGGATCATGGAGAAAAGCACCAGACCGCCTGTGAACCACTGGGGAAGGTTTTCCTGGGAAACGTGGAACACGTTCAGCAGAATGTTGTTGATGGGGCCCTTTGATGGGTGGAACAGCATCTTCCAGACAGCCGTAATTGCCACCAAAGACGCCACATATGGGAAAAAGGAGAGGGTTCTGAACACCCCGCGTCCTATCACTTTCTGATTTAAGATGATTGCCAGTGCCAGCGACGCGATCATGGTCAGAGGCACGGTACCGATACAGTAAATAATGGTATTTTTCAATGCCGCCCTGAAGAAAATGTCGTCCTTCAGGCGCAGGAAATTATCAAGCCCAGCCCACTGTATGGGGTTGCTTCCGTCCCATTTCATAAACGCCAGTGCGAAGGCGAATACGATGGGAATCAGGGTAAATACGCAAAATCCGATAAAGTTAGGTGCAATAAAGGAGTATGCCACCAGATCTCTCTTGGTTTGACGGCTCAATTTTCGCATTGCAAATCTCCTTTCAGACGCTTCTGTTGAGAAAGGGGCCGCAGGTACGACCCCTTCCCGTTATGTTCATTCTTTTTCGGTCATTTTAATCCGGTCTATTTCTGCAGAATATCCGCAACTGCCGCATTCATTGCCTCGATACCGGCGTCGATACTGAGCTCACCGCTCATAATGCTGCCGTGGTAGGAATCCAGCACGGAGTTGATCTCAGATACGTTGGATGCATAAGGAACCTCAAGGTACAGGTTGGAAACTGTCAGTGCCTCCTTGCTTGCATCATCGCCGGGGAAGCCGTCCAAAGAGGAGATCATGCCCACTACCTCATCCGTCATAATGGCAGGGAAGTTACCGCTGGAAGCCATAACCGCTGCGCCCTCTTCACCGCTTACCCACTTCACGAAATCCCATGCTGCATCGGGAGTGTCGCTTGCGGTGGTCACTGCCAGACCTGTGATCGTACCGAGGGTGGAGCCTGCCTCTACGCCGTCGGCATGAGGATACTTCACAATACCCCAGTTGCCGCACAGGGAGGAATCATACTCGCCGGACTTCAGGTTGGTGATCAGGGTTGCAATAAACCATGAACCCATGTTCATCATGGCAACATCGCCGTCGGAGAATGCTGCGGAGTAGTGCAGACCCTCTGTCTTGAGGTCTGTGTACTTTCTGCACACACCGTCCGCTTCCTGATTCAGCACCATCTCATAGTAGGGCTTGAAGAAATCATAATTGCCGTCCAGAATGGTGTGCTTTCCGTCCAGAACACCGAAGAGCTGTACCGCACTTCTCCATGTATGGTAGTGCGCGCCGTAAACCTGAGCACCGAAGGTAGTGTCGGTCATCTGTCTTGCCAGAGCGTCATACTCATCGAAGGTCATGTCGTTGGTGGGGTATGCAATACCCTTTGCGTCAAACAGATCCTTGTTGTAGAACAGTACCCAGAAGTCATTTCTGAAAGGCAGCTCATACAGGCTTCCGTCCACGGTCACCTGATCGGTAACGCCCGCATACCTGGAAAGATCCACGCCATCCTTTGATATGTAGTCATCCAGCGCCAGAATGGAGCCCTTCTGTACCAGTGTGGCATATCCGGGAACATCCTTGATGGTAACCACATCGAAATCGGAACCGCTGCCGGACAATTCCGTTGCCAGAACCGTCATATACTCTGTGGAACCCAGATCCACCATCTCAATGGTGACGCCTTCATGGGAAGCCTCATAGGCTGCCTTGATGTCGCTCCAGTACTGGGTGGTCTCCTGATCCCAGATCGCCCATTTCAGGGTGACTGCCTCAGCCGGCTTGTTGTTCTCCGTCGATCCGCTGTTTGCATCCTTGCTTTCCGTGGTCTGCTGCCCTGCGGAAGAACCGCCGTTGTCATTCTGCTTTGCATCGCCGCAGCCTGCCAGAATACCCGTCAGCATGGCTGCTGTCAATAATACGCTTAAAACCTTCTTTTTCATGTAAACCCTCCTGTTTTTCGGAGCGGAACTGCCCGCCCCTTACTGTATCTTGAGTATATCGGAATCCGGCTTTGTCTTACATGGAATAAATTATAATTTAATTCACATTCTTTCGCAATTTTTCTTCTGTTTTTCTGAAAGCGCTTTCTGAATATGTACTTTTTTATTTTAACATGCACTTTTTTTAGCATCTTCTTTTAAGGGCTACCGTTTTGGGTCGATTATGCTATACTTATCATATGAAGAAAAGCAAACATCATTTCAAAAGCATACGGAACCGCATACTGTTATTTACGCTGGGCGGTATTCTGGGAATGTGCCTGTTGATCAGCCTGTTCAGCTACTTTATTTTCCGGCATTATCTCCAGAACACGCTGATCCGCTCCACGGAAACCAGCCTGCGTCTTCTGGCGGACTCCATGGACGGCAGCATGAACGATGTATACCGTCTGGTCCGCTTTTGCCAGACAAACTCCGACATTGCGAATTACATCGAGCACAATCCCAATCCCGGCTCGGTGCTGTCCGTCACGACCTACGACACCTTCAGCGAGGAGTGCAACCGCAACGCTTCCTCTAATTATATCCCGCGAATTGCCATCATCTCAACCGAGCATTACCTGCAGGTTGTGTCCGCCGCCTACTCCTCCACGGCAAATCTGGCGTCGGGCGTGCCCGAACTTCCCTACTACGAGGAGCTGCTCTCCGCTGACGACTATGATTTTTCTCCGGGTATCGTGTCGGATCCCTTCCACCGGTCGGGGCGCAAGGTGCTTCCCATCATACGCCCCATCACCTACCAGTACAGCTCCAAGCAGGCGGGCTACCTCTTTATTGAAGTGTCCCCGGATCTCTTTACCGATCCGTTAAAGGATTACAGCGCCGCCGAGGACAGCTTCCTGTACCTGACCATCGCAGAGCATACCTATCGGTTTGAGAACGGCAGTCTCACGGAGATTACCCCCTCCTATACCTTCAAGGAAGATATGAGCACCCACGCCCTCACGCCCCGGACAAGGATCACGCGGCTCAAAAGTCAGGAACACGGCGAGCAGATCCTGGTGACAACGCCTCTGGATATGCCGGACTGCTACCTAAGCCAGAGCATTTCCCATGCGGAGCGCACCAGCCAGACCGCCCTGTTCGGCGGGATCCTTGCCTGCATTCTGATCGGGATTCTCTCCATCGGCGTACTGCTCCTGATCCTTTTAAACCGCATGATCACCGTGCCGGTTTCCCGCTTGCAGACCAGAATGCTGCGCATTTCTGAGGGAGATTTCTCCAGAGACCCTTCCGTGGAATGGGAGCATGAGCTGGGCGATATCGGCAGGGGCATCAACGACCTGTCGGAAAACGTGTGCCGCCTTCTGGAGCACCGCTTACAGGATGAAAAGCAGAAGAAGGATCTGGAGTACCGGATGCTGCAAAGCCAGATCAACCCGCATTTTCTGTATAACACCTTAAACTCCATCAAGTGGATGGCGACCATTCAGGGGGCGGACGGCATTGCCGAGATGACCACCTCGCTGTCCCGCCTTTTAAAGAGTATTTCCAAGGGAACCAGCCTTCTTATTGACCTGCAGGAGGAGCTGTCCCTCGTGCAGAACTATTTTACCATCCAGAGCTACCGCTACGGCGGTACGATCTCCATGAACATAAGGGTGGAGGATGAGGCGCTCTACAACTGCGAGATTATCAAATTTACCCTGCAGCCACTGGTTGAAAACGCCATCTTCCACGGAATCGAGCCGAAGGGCTGCGCCGGGCATATCCTGATCTGCGTGGGCTATGAGCCGGACAGCAGGGAAAATGTGCGCATCGACGTAACCGACGACGGCGTGGGAATGTGCGCGGAAAAAGCGGCTCAGATCATCGTTTCCAACGAGGACGCCAGCGCGGATTTCTTCCGTGAGATCGGCGTGAGCAACGTGCATAAGCGTCTGCAATACCAGTTTGGGGACGCATACGGCATTACCATTGAAAGCCGGGAAGGCGAATACACGACCATGTCCATCCATATCCCGTTCCGTAAATGGGAGCCTTCCGTAAAATAAAGGAAAAGGAGCGTACCATGTACCAACTTCTGATTGTGGATGATGAGCCTCTTGTTCAGGCAGGCATTCGTTCCATGTTAAACTGGGCAGAACTGAATATCGAGATCTGCGGCACTGCCATGAACGGCCAGGCTGCCCTTAAGATCATTGAGGAAAAATCGCCCGACATCGTGGTCACGGACATCAAGATGCCCGTGATGAACGGTCTTGAGCTTGCAAAGGTCTGCCGGGAACGGTATGGGAGCAGCTGCCCCCACTTTATCATCCTGACCAGCTATGAAGATTTCCAAATGGCGCGGGATGCGCTGACCTATCAGGTGTCCGACTATCTGGTTAAGCTGGAGCTGACCCCCGAAACGCTGAAGGAAGCCATCACCAGAGTGCTCAGCCTGATCGCCCAGTCCGGGAAGGGAGCGTCCGCTTCCGCAGGCGTCCATCCCTTTTATGATAAGTTCTTCATCAGCCTTCTCCACAATCTGTTTGAGTCTGAGGAGCAGTTCCTTTTGCAGAGCCGGGATCTCAATCTCAGTTTCTGCTACCGGGGCTATGTCTGCTGCTACGGCGAGATCATCAGCCCGTTTGCGGACAGTTTTTCCGCCGCCAAGCAGCTCTCCCTCTTTACCTGCTCCATACAGATGATCCGCGAGCTGGGAGCCAAATATCTGCCGCTCTACACGCTGTCGCTGGATCTGCGCCACTTCGCGCTGATCTTCTGCTTCGAGTCCGGGCAGAATCCCGAATTTTCCTATTATGAGGGCCTTTCGGACATCCTGCAAAGCATCAGCACCAGCCTGCAGAACTACTATAACGTAACCCTGTGCTGCGGAATCGGCACATGGGTACAGAATCCTTTCGCCATCTGCGACTCCTATCAGGCGTCCCGTCAGGCATATCATCTCGCCGATGACACGACCCCGGTTCTTGCATTTGAGACCACGGTACAGCAGACAGCCTGCAAGAGCTCCTTCAATATGAGCCTGTTCAAGAACGATCTGACCCGTGCCTTTGAAGAATATGACCCGGACATTCTGACCCGCACCGTGGACGCGATCTGCGGGCTTTTCCGCGAGCATCCCGGACATTATGTGCAGGCGCTTGACGCCGCAAGCAACATTCTCTACCTTTCCATCTCCCTGCTTCAGGACGGCGAGACCATCGTTTCCGGCTTCTTCCTTGACGACCCGGACGGCTACCGCTCCCTTTACAAGCAGACCAATGTGGAACAGGTCATGCAGTGGCTCAAGGTCTTTACGGAGAGGCTGGCGGAGCTGTTCGCGGCAAGGCGCAAGGACTACAAGAACCATATCGTGGCAAATGTGAAGAAATACATCGGCGAGCATGTGTGCGAGCATCTTTCCCTGAACGAGGTCGCCGCCGTATTCGGCATCAGCCCCGGGTATCTGAGCCAGCTTTTCGGCAAATACAACGATACGGGTTTCAGCGAGTACGTCAATCTCTGTAAGATCGCCGAGGCAAAGCGGCTGCTGGCGGAGGAGAACCTCAAGGTTTACGAGGCTGCGGAGGCTCTTGGCTACGAGAGCGCCTTTTATTTCAGCAAGGTCTTTAAGAAGGCGGAGGGCGTTTCCCCCACCGAATACATCAACAGCCTTTACGCTTAGCAGAATGGAGAAGCCTATGAAACTTTTTTACGATACGGCACTGTCCTGCCCGGACAATTTCAAAACATTTTGCCCCTTCCCCGCCGCAAAGGACAGGGAAGCCTACGAGGCGCTGCCCGCCGCCCTGCGCGAACAGCTTGTGAAGGAGGGGGAGGAGAAGCTTCACTATGCCTACCCGGCAATCTGCGCCACGGACTTTATGAACTTCTGCAGAACGGGCGACCGGGTTCACTACGAAACGCCCTATTTTGCAAAGCGGAACGCCTTAAATGACCTGATTCTTGCGGAATGTGCAGAGCACAAGGGCCGTTTTCTCGACGACATTATCAACGGTATCTACGCAGTTTGTGAGGAGAGCGCCTGGCAGCTTCCTCCCCACAATTCCTACTTCCGGGACAAGCCCCAGCATATCCTGCCTGATGTGACAAGGCCGGTACTGGATCTCTTTGCCTGTGAGACGGGCGCCCTGCTCGCCTGCGCCGCCTATCTTTTAAAGGAGGAGCTCGACACAGTGAGTCCCTTTATTGTGACCATGATCGAGGAGGCGCTGCTTCGCCGGATCATCCGTCCCTATCTCTCGTACCATTTCTGGTGGATGGGGCAGGGCGACGAACCCATGTGCAACTGGACGGTCTGGTGTACCCAGAATGTGCTGCTGACCGCCTTTCTGACCCCGTGGAGCGACGCCTCCCTCGCAGAGCTTCCCCTGTCCGCCATTTTAAGAAAGGCGTCGGAGAGCTGCGACTACTTTTTAAAGGATTACGGGGAGGACGGCTGCTGCGACGAGGGTGCGCAGTATTACCGCCATGCGGGGCTGTGCCTGTTCGGCGCCATGAGCATTCTGGACGCCGTTACGGACGGCGCTTTCGCATCCCTTTTTAGAACCGAAAAGATCCGCAACATTGCCATGTATATTCTGAATGTGCATGTGGACGGCAAATATTACTTCAATTTCTCGGACTGCTCCCCCGTGGCGGGGCGCGCCGGGGTGCGGGAGTTTCTCTTCGGCAAGGCTACCGGTCAGGAGACGCTCTGCCTCTTTGCGGCAAAGGATTTTCAGGCGGAGCCCACGCGGCTTATCAGCGACGAGGTGAACGGTGCAAATCTGTTTTACCGCATGCAGACCGTCTTTCACTACCGGGAGATCATGGAGTATGACAGCTCCCCCCGCCTGCATCACAAGGATGTCTATTATCCCAGCGTGGGGCTGTTTCTGGTTCATGGGGAAAACCTTGATCTTGCCGTAAAGACCGGGGACAACGACGACAGCCACAACCACAACGACACGGGAAGCATCACCCTGTACCGGAACGGCTGCCCCGTTCTTGTGGATATCGGTGTGGAGACCTACACGGGCAAAACCTTTTCCGACAGGCGCTACGAGATCTGGACGATGCAGTCCGGCTACCACAATCTGCCCACCATCTGCGGCACCGACCAGATGGCGGGGGCTGCCTACCGCGCCACCGACGTACACGCGACGCTTGCGGGAAATCCCACGATCTCCATGGAGCTTGCGGGCGCCTACCCGCTGACACAGCCTGTCTCCTATGTGCGAACCGTGACCCTTGACAAAAAAGAAAACCGCGTGGTACTGACGGATCGTACCGACGCGGCTCCTGTGATCTTGAATTTTATTGCCTGCGATAAGCCCTGTGCCTGCCCGGACGCCCACTGTCTGAACATCGGCGGCGCTTCCTTCTGCTTTGAGGGGGCTTCCCTCCTTGCCGTAGAGACGCTTCCGATCACCGACGCGCGGCTTATGACCGCATGGGATCACGATCTCTACCGCATCCGGCTGTGCATGGAGGGCGGCTGCTTCAGGCTGACCGTACACTGACGCAGACCTTACATCTTACCCCCGAATACCGGGAAAAAGCTGCTGTCGCCGTACTTCTTCGCCATATCCGTGATCGCAGGATTCTTCAGCGCCTCGCCGTGGGCGATGGGGGAGTACGCCTCCACCTTGGAGGTCACGAAAATATCCTCCCTTGCGATCCCCGATTTTCTGATGCCCTCCCCGACGCCCTGCTCATTTCCGTATGCCTGCGCCGTATCAATATGGCGGTATCTACCGCACCGGCTGCGGCCTTGTTGTCGATCAGCCATGTATCCAGCGCCAGTTTGGGGATCTGCACCCCATTTGCCAAGGTATATTTCTCTTCAAAGAGGTTCATAATCTGCCCCTCGTTTTCCTGTTTCTTTGTACTCTTATCATACCATTCCTTTTCTTGACCCGGGACGGCATTTTGTCTGAAATTGAAAAATTAGGGAGCTTCAGTCCTGATCACCGCCGCTTCTGCGACGCTCCCCTTCCCTGCGGTAATTGCTCTTTCCTGCACGGTACTGCTCTTCGCCGCGGTATTCTCCAACGTTTCCGTGACCGCTCCTCCTGCCGTGGCACACACTCTCACCGCCATAGTTGCTCTTGCCGCCACGGTAACCGCCCTCGCCGCCGTAGCCGCTCCTGCCGCTCCGGTAACCGCCCTCATCACTGCGAGCACCTCTGTGACCGTCCTTTCCGCCTTTGCGCGCACTTGCCTTTCCGCAGCCGGCTCTTGCACCCCGGCGGGCACCCTCTTTGCCATAGCCACCCGGCACTCTTGCGCCGTAGCGTTCTCCTCTGTCCCTGAGGCCGCCTCTCCTGCGGGGTTCCTCCACCACAATGTCCTGAAGCTCGTCACCAAGCTGCTGCTTGACCAATGCCGCCAGCAGTTCCATGGGATCCGCCTCATAGTCAGCCAGCTTTTCCTCGATCTGATCGGTCAGCTTCTCCAGATCGGTTTTCTCCGCCGTCTTTACGGCGCTCTCCAGCACCTTATCCAGCTTGATCGCCATGATCTCCGACGCCTTCGGAACCTTCATCTCCGTCATTTTGGTCTTGCAGACCCGCTCGATATCCCTTATGCGGTACAGATCCCTTCCGTAGGCAAAGGTGAATGCCATGCCTTCCCTGCCCGCGCGTCCGGTACGGCCGATCCTGTGCACATAATATTCGATATCCTGCGGCACATCATAGTTGAATACCGCCTCCAGATCATCCACATCGATGCCTCTTGCCGCCACATCCGTGGCAATCAGGATCTCCAGATTTCCGCTCTTGAAACGCCCCATCACAAAATCTCTCTGCTTCTGGGTCATATCTCCGTGCAGACCTTCCGCCTGATATCCACGCGCCTTCAGATTTTCCGCCAGATCATCCACCATTTTCTTGGTGTTGCAGAAAATAATGGAGCGCTTGAAGCCGTAGGTCACAAGAAGTCTGCTGATCACTTCCTCCTTGTAGATGCTTTTCACCACAAAATAATACTGCTTTACAAGGGGAATCGTCAGTTCCTTCTTCGTCACCCGCACAAGCTCCGCTCCCTGCTGGTATTGGTCGGTAATGTCCAGAATCGCCTGGGGCATGGTAGCGGAAAACAGTGCAGTCTGGTGCTCGCTCTCTATCTGGGACAGAATGGTTTCCATATCCTCGCGGAAGCCCATGTTCAGCATCTCGTCCGCTTCATCCAGCACCACCATTTTGATATCCTGTAATTTGATCGTATGACGGCGCATGTGATCCATCACACGCCCGGGCGTTCCCACAATAATCTGCGCGCCGCCCTTCAGCGCCTTGATCTGCCTGGTGATATCCTGTCCGCCGTATATGGGAACCATCTTGATCCCATGCATATATTTGGAAAATTTTCGCAGCTCCTCCGCCGCCTGGATGGCAAGCTCCCTCGTCGGGCAGAGGATCAGCCCCTGCAGATTGCGGTTTTCCTCCTCCACTCTCTGGAGCATGGGAATGCCGAACGCCGCCGTCTTTCCCGTTCCGGTCTGTGCCTGCCCGATCACATCCCTTCCCTCCATCAAAAGTGGAATCGCCTGCTGCTGAATCGGCGTCATTTCCGAAAATCCCATTTCCGTTACCGCGCGAAGGATTCTGGGATCAATGTCCGAATCCTCGTAGCGCATGGCTTCTACTGTCAAATCTGTCTCACTCATGGTTGCCTCCAAATATACTTTATCAAAAAAACAACGTCCTGTGTAAAGGACGTTGTTTGTCTACTTTTACGAACCGATTTATTGTATGGTACTTTCACGCAAAAGTCAAGTAAAAGATGTCTTCTGTTTTACAGCTTGAATATCTGAACGGACTTCTCCAGCTCATCCGCAACCACCTTGAGTTTTCCTGCCTGCTCCGCCATGGTCTCGATGGTAGCGCTGACCTCGGTTACGGAAGCTGAGGTCTCCTCCGTACCGGCTGCGTTCTCCTCCGCAATGGCAGTCAGGTTCTGCACGGTGTCAACCACGTTCACCCTCGCGCTGTCCAGCTTATCTATGTTGGCAGAGATGCTCTCCACGCTTCTCAGAGACTCATCCATGCCGCGTTTCACCGCTTCATAGCCCTCTCCGGTCTTTTCCACATTGACGCTCTGCTCCGCGATAATCTCCTTCACCTGCTCCATGGTTGCCACAGCATCCTCGGAATCCTTGATCAGGGAATCGATGATCACCGCGATCTGTCTTGCGGACTCGTTGGACTGCTCCGCCAGCTTCTGGATCTGGGAAGCCACAACCGCAAAGCCTCTTCCCTGCTCTCCCGCTCTTGCTGCCTCAATGGACGCATTCAGGGACAGAAGGTTGGTCTCCTCCGCGATAGAGGTAATCATGGTAGTCGCCTCTCTGATCTTCATGGCCGACTCATTGGTCGTATTGGTCTGCTCGTAGATCTTCTCGATGGCTTCCTTGGTCTTTGCGTTGGTCTCACCAAGCTGCTTCAAGGTATCGGTGGCCGTCTCGCTCGCCTGCTTCATTGCGCCTGTATTGGTATTCAGATCTGCAACCTGTCTGCTGGTCTCCTCCACCATATTGCCGATGAGGATTACATTCTCGGTTGCCTTCTGGGTTTCCTGTGCCTGGCTGGTAGCGCCGTCCGCAATCTCTCCGACCGCTCTCTCCACCTGTGCTACCGTATCGTTGGTGTCCGAGGTGCTGACACTGAGCGTCTCCGCCTCTTCCGTAAGCTTGCGTGCTTCTGCTCTCACCTGCTCCACAACCTTGATCAGGGCATCCCTGAGGTTTGCCACCGCACGGCTGATCTGCCCGGTCTCGTCCTTTCTCTTTACCAGCTTCTTCTGTATCTCGCTGACCGTAAAGTCAAGCCCTGCAAGTCTGCCGATCTCATTGGTGAGCAGCTTAAGAGGACGGATTACAAGCCGCACCACAAAGAACGCCACAAACAGGCTGACTGTCAATGCGACAATACCGCTCCATATTCCCAAGTTGCGGGCATTGGTCACAGGCTCCAGTATCTCATGCTGATCCGCTGTCACGATCAGGATATAACTCTTGTCCTGTCCCACATAGTAAGCTGCATACTTGGTCACGCCTTTGAAATCGTAAGTCACAATCTCGGGCTCCGGGAAGGAACCCATCTCAAGCTGGCTCACCACGCCTTTGATCACTACATTTTCCACAGGCTGACCAATCTTGTCAGCCGTGGGATGGTACAGCATGATGCCTTTATCATCCACTATGTATACATAACCGGATTCCGCACACTTGATCGTCACCTCGGAATACAGATCCCGCAGTGCCGCCGGAGAAAGGGCCTCCTCGTCACCCTCCAGTGCAATGTCTCGATCCAGCAGCTTTCCGTAGGAAACCGCCATATCGTACATGTAGAACTCCGCATTGTCAGCCATCTCCGTCGTCATGAGCGGTACATAGGTAAACACCTCCACCAGCCAGGTCAGCAGAACGCCCAACCCAACGCACAGCATTACCTTCAGGACGATGGAGTGCATCAGCCCTATCTTCTTTTTCTTCTGATTGTCCATAAAACTCTCTCCCTTGTCATTATTTTCCCCGTCATTTCCCATTTGACATACACTTATTTTACAGGAAAATTGACATTTTTTCAACAAAATTGAGCGTTTTTCCGAAAGTTTTGCAAAGAGAGTTTACTAAAAGTTTTATGGTCGGATCATCGGTCCATTTCCGCCGCGCGGTCCGTGGACTGATGTTCCTTTATAATGCCGTCGATCTCCTTTAGATCCGTGGAAAGCAGGTCTCCCGGAATCGTGTTTTTTAAGGAGCTTGTGGCATTGCCGTACTGCAGTGCCCGCCTGCAGTCCCCGTCATGGGACAGAAGCCCGTACAGAACGCCGGAAATGTAGGCGTCGCCGCTGCCGATCCGATCCACCACCTCTATATCCGCGTAGGGCGCTTCCTCAAAGAAGGTGTCCTCCTTTGCGTTGTAGATGATGGAGCCGAAGGTGTGCCGCTTGGGACTGTGTACGATTCTCTGGGTGGACGCCACGATGGAGATCGGATACTCCTCCGCAAAGCTCTTCATAATGCTCTTTGCATCCCCCGTCTTTAAAAAGGTAAGTCTCGCCGTATCCTCGGAGCAGAAAAAGATGTCCACATAGGGCAGGATCTCCTCTATGCACGCCTTCGCCTCCGCTCCCGTCCACAGGTTGCCCCGGAAATTGACGTCAAAGGAAATCAGGGTGCCCTCCGCCTTGAACCGCCTGATCATCTCAATGGCGGTCTTTCTGCACTGCGGACTGAGCGCAAGAGTGATTCCGCTGGTGTGGAAGCATCTTGCGGAGGAGTAGAGGGTGTCCGCATAGTCGGAGACGTTGATCTTGTTGATGGAGGTATTCTTTCTGTCATACACGATGCGCGGCTTTCTGGGATATGCCCCGCTCTCATAGTAGTACACACCCAGTCTGGCGTCCTTGTCCTCATCATACACAAGGTAGTCGTCGCTGACGCCGCACTCTCTCACGCGGTTCTTGATAAAGGTACCGAGATCGTTGGCGGGCAGCTTGGAGATGATGCCGCACCGAAGCCCCAGCATGGCGCTGCCGGTGATGGCGTTCATCTCCGCTCCTCCCACCTGCTTGCCGAAGGTGTCCCCCCTGGTGATTCTCTCGTTGGCGGGCGGTGAAAGCCTCAGCATCAATTCGCCCAATGATACCAGATCAAATTCTTTTTTCATAATGCCCCCGTTCCGAAGCGCAGTATTTTTCTGTATGTAAGCGCTTTCATATTCTGTTTCCATCATAGCACATTCTTCTGCGTTCGTAAAGCAAAAGTGCTATTCCATGTACTCCCGATAATCCTCCTCGCTCGCAAACAGAATGTATCGTCCGTCCACCAGTCCCATATAGCCGCTTGCCGTCACATATCCCTTCATATTTGTCACTTTCCTTTCTGAGTCTTTTGTCTGTCTCTGAAAAGAAAGTAACATTTTTAATGTCCGTTAATCCGTACTTTTAGGAGCTGAACCGGCGGGATCGATGGTTTTTAAGATAGCCGCCATCTCCGCGAGCAGCGTCTCCGTATCGTTCAAAAGCAGCTCGGCATCCTTCTCCACAAGCCCCGTCCTGCGGTACTTCCATGTGAAATAGGGCGTACCGTAGGCGGTGAAAAGAAGTCTGTCCCTGTGCGCCTTCAGAAGCTCCGGTATGCTCAGCGGATCGATGGGCGCATCCGGCCGGAAGGTGAAGGTGATCCTCTCGTTCTTCCCTTTGATCTCCGTCATGTAGAGGGAGTGCGCCCTGACCCTGATCAGCGCGATCCGGAGCAGATTCTCCACCGATTTCGGAATCGCGCCGAAGCGGTCCAGAAGCTCATCCTTCATATCGTCCCGCTCCCGCTCGTTCTCGATGCCCGCAATGCGCTTGTAGATATCCAGCTTTTGCACCTCGTTCACAATGTATTCCGCCGGGATATAGGCATCCACATCCATATCCACCACCGTGGTGAAATCTTCGATGGTGGGGATGCCCTTCAAGCCCTTCACCGCCTCGTTTAACATCTTGCAGTACAGGTCGTACCCCACTGCCTCCATGTGCCCGTGCTGCAGCTTGCCCAGCAGATTTCCCGCGCCGCGGATCTCCAGATCCCGCATGGCGATCTTGAAGCCGCTGCCCAGCTCGGTAAATTCCTTGATGGCTGCCAGTCTCTTTTCCGCCACCTCTTTCAACATCTTGTCCCGGCGGTACATGAGGAACGCATATGCCGTCCGGTTGGAGCGCCCCACGCGCCCGCGAAGCTGGTACAGCTGCGACAGCCCCATATTGTCCGAATCGTGGATGATGATGGTGTTCACATTGGAGATGTCCAGTCCGGTCTCGATGATGGTGGTGGAAACCAGCACATCCGTCTCTCCGTTTATAAAATCGTACATGATGCGCTCCAGCTCCTGCTCCTTCATCTGTCCGTGGGCGTACTCCACCGTCGCCTCCGGCACAAGCTTGCGAAGCTGTGCAGCCACATCCGCGATATTGTTGATCCTGTTATATACATAGAATACCTGACCGTTCCGCGCCATCTCGCGCAGGATCGCCTCCCGCACCATCTCCTCGTTGTACTCGCAGACAAAGGTCTGGATCGGCAGTCTGTCCTCCGGCGCCTCCTCCAGCACGCTCATATCCCGGATGCCGATCAGGCTCATGTGAAGGGTTCGGGGAATGGGCGTGGCGGTGAGCGTCAGCACATCCACGTTTTCCTTCAGTTTCTTGATTTTCTCCTTATGCGCCACTCCGAACCGCTGCTCCTCGTCGATGATGAGCAGTCCCAGATCCTTGTATCCCACATCCGCGGAGAGCACCCGGTGCGTGCCGATCACGATATCCACCATGCCCTTCTTCAGCTCCTCGATGGTCTTTTTCTGGGAAGCCGCGCTCCGGAAACGGGACAAAAGCTCGATGCGCACCGGAAAATCCTTCATGCGCTGGGTAAAGGTATTGTAATGCTGCTGCGCAAGAATCGTTGTCGGGACAAGATAAACCACCTGTTTTCCCTCCTGTACCGCCTTAAACGCCGCACGGATGGCAATTTCCGTCTTCCCGTAGCCAACATCCGGCGCTGCTTTGTTTTTTCCCGGAGATTGCACTGCATATAACCAGACCTGTACGTTGGGATTCGGATCATGTGGTATTGTTTGATGATGAGACAAGGGAGATGGCTAAGGAGATTGTCCGTTGCAACGCACTGGACAGAACGTATATGGCTTTGGACTATTTTGATGCAAGCATCAATCGAATTGCAGCATGGGTGATCGGCTTCAGAAGCTGGCAGAAAGCTCTTCTTATGGCTATGTGTACGCCGA
>ERZ779737.318-NODE-318-length-47600-cov-4.208392_pt1 | contig 47600 bp, 40 predicted proteins | sample MGYA00511889_ERZ779737 | MGnify/ENA primary metagenome ERZ779737 (study PRJEB29588, sample SAMEA2163575) | human gut metagenome | biome: human gut; feature: human-associated habitat; material: faeces | place: Denmark | collected 2008/2010 ... | reverse complement strand
CTACATTCATGGCAAACGATATTGCGCCTCTTCCCTTAAACGGTGGGTTTCCATCGAACAATTCAGGCAGAGAACCTATACAATGGCTCGTCATCTCATCTTCAAAGAAAATAAGGTCCTTGTTTCTTGCACCCAAAATCGCATCGGGAGTTTTACCGCTCATCGTGAGCTGTTTAGCCTGAGGATATACGACGGCAACGCCTATTCCTCCTCCGACAAGCAATATGTTTTTATAATCGGTAAGGTCTGTGGGATTTCCAAGCGGACCGGCGAAAGATTCGAGACAGTCGCCCTCTTTCATTGTCGCCAATTTTGCGGTTGTATATCCCACCGTTTGCACCAAAATGGAAACCGTTCCTTTTTCACGGTCATAGTCGCAAATGGTAAAAGGCACTCTTTCGCCCTTTTCATCGCTCCTTAAAATGATAAACTGTCCCGCAAGGCAATGCTTTGCAACGTGCGGAGCGTTTATGACGTATTCATGAACGTTTTGAGCAAGCTCTCTCTTTTTGATTATTTCGTACATTTTGCCTCCTGATAATAGTCGCACATAGATTTAAGCGGACAGGATACGCAATCGGGTTTTTGCGATTTGCATATGTATCTTCCGTGGAACAAGAGCAAATGGTGCGCCCTTGACCAATTATTTGGCGAGAAATATTTTTGAAGCTGCTTTTCGGTATCGAGCGGAGTCGACGCCTTTGCGATTCCCAATCTGTTTGCCACTCTGAAAACGTGAGTATCAACCGCTATCGCCTGCCCGTGAAAAGCTACGGCGTAGACGACGTTTGCCGTTTTTCTGCCGACCCCGGACAGCTTTATAAGCTCGTTTAAATCGGACGGAACGACGCTGTCGTATTTATCCACAAGGCACTTTGACATTTCCTTGATTGCTTTTGCCTTGTTGTGGTAAAAACCGCAGCTGAAAATCATCTTTTCAAGCTGTTCGGTATCCATATTGACAAAATCTGACGGCGTGGAAGCGACTTGAAACAGCGTTTCGGTAACGGTGTTGACCCTTTTATCCGTGCATTGTGCAGATAAAATGACCGCTACTAAAAGCTCGAACGGCGTTTTAAAATTGAGTTCGCAATCCGCTGTCGGGTGTAATTGTTCCAATACCGATAGCAAATCTTCTTCTTTTGGTTTCATCAATGTATTATTGCATAAAATGCGGACGTTTGCAATTAAATTATAAATAATTTGCAAAAACGCTTTTATTTTTTCATTTTATACGGTCTATTTGCTACTTTTTTATCGATATGATTTTATTGTAAACAATACGGTTAGAATCGATATCAGAGATTGAATGTTTAAAAATCGTAATTTTAAGATTAGTTAAATAAAAAAATTTATTTTTTAATTGAAAGAAGGATTTTTGCCTATTGAAATACCAAACTCAAAGCTTTAAAAATAAATTTAAAATCGGATTTTAGCGAATTGCAAAAATAAAGGTTACAATAAATCGCAGGATTTAATGCAAAGCCGTGAAACTTTAAAATTTTTTTATAAATTAAAAACGGACGGCAAGCGTCCGTTTAGCGGTCAGAGTCTTAAAAGGTTTAGTGTCGGCTTAAAGCCATACCTTAGCTTTTTATGACTGCATAGTAGCAACTAATCATATAAAACCGTATAATATTTAGAAATTCAGCCGATTCTTTTTAATCCGCCCCGCTCGACGGAAAATATTCCCTCTACGCCGACTATTCCCCTCGATAAAATTATCTGAGCCCTTTTCAAATCTTTGGCAAGCAGTTTTACGGAAAGTCCGCAACCCGTCTTTGCCTCTTTAGGCGTGTTAATAAGTCGGCAAGATATGTTGTAGCTTCTCAGTTCGTCGTAAAATCTCAGCGCACCCGCCCTTGATTTTATGACGACAATAATTTCTCCCATTATTAAACCTCCTCGAATACAATGTATTAAGACTCTAATATAATATATGTGTAAGGTGATTAAATGATTTATTTTGACAATGCGGCAACTTCGAGATTTAAGCCCAAAAAAGCGATAAAAGCTCTCGTCTACGATACCGTTCACAGCGCAAACAGCGGCAGAAGCGGACACGACGACGCGATATATGCGATGGTGAACAACGAAAAAACCCGTCGCCTGTTATTAAAGATATACGGAGCGGAAAGCGGATATAACGTTGTGTTTACAAAAAACTGCACCGAGGCGATAAATCTTGCCGTTTTCGGCTGTCTTAATCCGTCAAACAAAATCGTAACAACGGTGAACGACCACAATGCAATGCTGCGTCCTCTTTTTAATTTGAAATCAAAAGGAGCGAATCTGTTTGTCGTAAATCCTTCGGATAATATGAGCATAAATCCAAAACACATATTGCGAATTGCATACGACGCCGATTTTATAGGAATGAACCTCGCTTCAAACGTGACGGGAGCCGTGAGCGATATTGAGGAAGTGGGAAAAAAGAAAAGCGATAAAACCCTTCTGCTCGTCGACGGTGCCCAAGGTTCTCCGTTTTACGAAATAAATATGACAAAATATAATATAGATATGCTTGCGATGCCCGCGCATAAAAGTCTGCACGGCATTCAGGGAGTGGGATTTTTGATTTTTAAAGATAATATAAAATTATCTCCCCTCATATACGGCGGGACAGGAACGTCATCGGACAGCGTTTATCAGCCACTTTATGCGCCCGAAGGTTTTGAAGCGGGGACGCAGTTTTCGGCAGGAATTCACGCTCTTTACGAGGGCGCAAAATGGAGTATTGAAAATCTTGAAAATTCAAAAAGGAAAGTTTTGAAATTATCCGAAAAATTAATGTATGCACTCGGCTCTATCGGGCTTATAAACTATTCGGTAAATCCGCAGTTAGGTATTTTTTCTTTTAAAGACGCCGACATTCCGCCAACGGTCATGGCGGACGAATTAAACGCGCTCGGTTTTGCAACAAGAAGCGGTCTGCACTGCGCGCCGCTTATTCACAATTATCTCGGCACATTGGAAAGCGGACTCGTCAGAGTGAGTATAGGCGCAGATAACACCGAAAAAGAAATAAACGCGCTTATAAGCGCGCTTGAAAAAATAATGATTAAGAAAAAAGAAATTTTAAACGGTTGGTCGTTTAAGAAACTCTAATACTTTGACGTATTTATAAATTTCCGCCTCCCTCAGTATTATTCGCTTTATCTCAAGCGGGCTAAGGTCGGGATATCTTTGCTTTAAAAGACAGCAAGCGGCGGCAATATAAGGAGCGGCTACGCTGGTGCCGCTCATTTTTACATATCCCGAACCGCCTAGCCCTGCAATTTTAACTCCTTTGGCATAAACGTCCGGCCACGCTTGACCGTTTACCGTCCCCGTAGAGGTGAATTCCGCCACTTTATAATCGTCGTCTACCGCACCGACGGAAATGACGTATGGACTGACGGCAGGTGACTTTATACTGTCCTTTCCGCTGTTTCCCGACGCCGCCACGACGCATATCCCGTTTTTGACAAGAGTTTCCGCTCCTATACACAGCGGGTCATGCGCTTCTGGTTCGGCGCCGAAAGACATACACACAACGTCGATTTTCTGCTTTTTTCTGTTGTCGAGTATCCATTGCATTCCGTCCAAAATTTTAAACGCACCTGCAACGCCGTTATCGTTTATCGCTTTTACGGATATAAGATTTGCGCCGCTTGCGACCCCCGACACTTTTTTTGCCGACATTATTCCCGTGCCAAGAGCCACTCCCGCCACAAACGTTCCGTGTCCGTTGTCGTCGTAAGGTGCTTCTTTTTCGTTTAACACGTCTTTAAAGCACGTTAATTTCTGCGATGGCAGCCATAAATCGAGATGCGGCATAACGCCCGTATCGAGCACGCATAGCCCCACGCCCTTTCCGTCCATATCGGGCGGTATAGACAGACTTTCGGTCGAAACTTTTTTCGACTGAGCATAAACGGGTCGGGTTTTATTTCGCGTTTTTATAGCCTCGTCAATGGAAATTTTTTCGACGTCATTGACGTCGTCCAAAGTGGAAACTTTGCTTTCCGCAGCTATGTAGTCGACGCCGTCCACACTTGACAGCTTCATTGCCGTATTAAAATCAAGATTGACTCCAACGGCGTTAACTATGGGATAACGCTTTATAATTTTAAAATTGCGTTCGGCAAAATACAGGTCAAATCCGTTTTTTACGTATACCAAAGCGGGAAGCTGTCCTCCCTCTTTCAGCTTTGATACCAATTCATAATGAAGCTTTCTCTCTATCATTTGAGCATGTCTATAAGACTTCTTAGCCTTTTCAATTGAGCGTCGTTCATCATTCCCTTTGCCGTGTCGTATACCGCCTCGAGTTCGGACGGGTTAAACTTGCCTTCCCTTTTAAGCCTTGCCGCTTCACCCATTAAATCGCTGAGCAGTTCGCCTTCCGATTTTCCCTTTAACTTGTCTACGGCTTCATAGACGTCTTTTTCGTTTTGATATGTATTTTTTGTGCTTTTATTGCAATCGGAATTGTTTGAAAAAGTTTTAAAATCCATATATCCTCCCGACACTATCAAATATATGCTTGCATATACTGTATTGTGAAAAAGGAGCAGATAATATGAATCCGATGATTTTATCTTTACTTACTGCTTTGACGGGCGGCAAAAGCGGAGGCGGAAATGACGTTTTAACTTTATTGACGTCTTTGCTCGGAGGGGGAAATTTAAATTCGGACAACGGAGGACAAAACGGTTTAAACAATATGGCGCAAAGCCTTATGGGAGCTTTCGGACAAAACTTGCAAAATTCGGGGCAAAATCCGCAAGGTCAGGGAACGGACAAAACAAATATGTTGCTCAGTCTTTTGCCCGCCCTTTTAAACGCAAATAAACCCGTGCGCAAAGAGGACGAATATTTAAAAGAAGCGGAAAAAATGTTCGGCTCGTCCTGCGGTACAGGTCAATGTTCCGCCATGAATACGTCGGAAAAACAACAAAACATTGCCAATACCTTTGAAGAAATCAAAGGCTTTTCAACAAACGAGGTAAACGAAGCTCTTTGTTATCTTCACGACTGCCAAAAACGCTAACGTGTATTATCGCTGTCGTACAAAAGCTTTTAATTCTTAAAATTTATAGCCTTTACACTTTCAAGTCAACTTCGCTTTATAAGGATTTTTATATATAGTGCGCAATATTTACATATTTTAGGTGTGAGAAATTTTTAAGAGTACAATTTGCTCCGTGTATTTCAGAAATTAAAATAGTCCTAAATAAATTTACAAGTCAAGACAAAAAAAAGCCGATGTTCTGCATAGCTGCATAAACATCGGCAAAAAAAGGCATGGATTAAACTTTTGGGAGCTATTCTCCCGTTTTATATATTTCGCCGTGATAAATTTAGCCCTAACCTAAATCAACGTTAGCAAAATTTAAAAGGCATTCAGTCAAAAAGCTTTAAGTCTATTTTACGATATCGTTTGCGTAAATAGGATATCTTTTGCAAAGCGAGATAACGTTTGCTTTGACTTTTTCGATTGCCGCTTCTTTCTGTTCGATAATATCGGCAATCATATTTCCTATTTGCCTCATCTCTTCCTCTTTCATTCCCCTTGTAGTAACGGCAGGAGTGCCTATTCTTACGCCGCTCGTGACAAACGGTTTTTCGGGGTCATTGGGAATAGCGTTTTTATTTACCGTTATTCTTGCCTCGTCTAAAAGATGCTCGAGTTCTTTTCCCGTAACGCCCGTTCCGACAAGGTTTACGAGCATAAGATGGTTGTCCGTTCCTCCGGAAACGAGTTTGACTCCTCTCGACAGAAGCGTATCGGCAAGCGTTTTGGCGTTGAGCACGATTTGTTTTTGATATTGTTTAAACTCGTCGGAAAGCGCCTCTTTAAATGCGATTGCCTTTGCCGCAATGATATGCATTAAAGGACCGCCCTGCGACGCCGGGAAAATAGCTTTGTCTATTTGCTGAGCATATTGCTCTTTGCACATAATCATACCGCCTCTGGGTCCTCTGAGCGTCTTATGAGTAGTCGTGGTGACAAAATCGGCAAGCGGAACCGGACTTTCGTGAAGACCTGCGGCTACAAGACCGGCAATATGCGCTATATCTACCATAAGGTATGCGCCGACGGCGTCCGCGATTTCTCTGAATTTCTTGAAATCGAGTGCTCTGGGATATGCGCTTGCGCCCGCCACAATCATTTTGGGCTTGCACTCTTTAGCAATTTCCAAAACTTTGTCATAGTCTATCCTGCCCGTTTCGGCGTCCACGCCGTATGTGACGGAATTAAAAATTTTACCGCTCAGATTGACTTTCGCTCCGTGCGTTAAGTGACCGCCGTCCGCAAGCGACATACCCAAAACGGTGTCGCCGGGGCTGAGCATAGCGTAATATACGGCAAAGTTGGCGTTTGAGCCGCTGTGAGCCTGAACGTTTACGTGTTCGGCGCCGAAAAGTTCTTTAGCTCTTTGAATTGCGAGCTTTTCGACTATGTCGACGTATTGACAGCCGCCGTAATATCTTTTATCCGGATATCCTTCGGCATACTTGTTTGTAAGATATGAGCCTGCTGCCGCCATAACTGCGGGAGAGACAATGTTTTCACTTGCAATAAGCTCAAGATTGTTCTGCTGACGTTCGAGCTCAAGCGCCATAGCGTCGAAAACTTCCGCGTCCGTTTGTCTGATAGTTTTAAGGTCGACCATATTTACCTCGCTAATTTAATGCTTTGTCGATTGACGCAACGATTTGCGCCTTTGTTCTGAATCCTGTCATTTCCTCGACTTTTTCTCCGTTTTTAAAAACGATTAAAGTGGGAATTGACTTGATGTTAAACTTATCCGCAAGGTCGGGATTTTCGTCAACGTTGATTTTACCCACGTTGATTTTATCGCCGAGCTCGTTTGAGATTTCGTCGATGACGGGCCCGAGCATTTTGCAAGGTCCGCACCACGGCGCCCAGAAGTCGACAAGCGTTACTTCTTTACCTGTGATTGTTTCGTTGAAATTCTCGCTAGTAATAACTAAACTCATTTTGTTACTCCTTAAAAAATTATCACCCAGGCTTTAGTCCTTTGGTTTATCTTCGTCCGACGGTAAATCCTTTGAGTTTTCGTGAGTTGTATCTGAAAAAGTGCTCACGCTCTCTGAGGGCGTCTGACCGATTGTCGGGTCACTTGCCTGTCCGTCCGACGGCTGAAGACTTTCCAGCCTGAATTGTTCGTTTTCAATGGGGATATCCACCATCACGGGAACAAACCCCTTCTTTTTGCGCAATACTCTGTCTAAAACCGTGGAAATAACAAATCCGACCACGAGTCCGATAAGAGCGAGTATTACCTGCCACATTTCGCTTATGGCATATCCTATTCCGATGCCGATTCCCACCAGCACCAAGGGTATTATATAAACTATAAACGCCGCTGTCAACACAAATCGCCTGCCCATTTCAACAGCGACATAATCGCCCACGTTTAAATTGAGCGTATTTTTGACGACTACCTGAACTTTCATTGAGTCTTTGGTGACGGCGCACATATGACATTTGTCGCAAGCGGACTTGCGGTCAAACTGCACCGTTGCTTTGTCGCCTTTTATTTTTACGATTGTGCCCTTTTCTATCATAACTCGTCCGCCGAAACTGTCTTTTCCTCGCCAGAGGCCATATCCTTAACCTTGAATATTTTTGACTTGATTTCGTCGTCTCCTATTATAATGACGTATTTTGCGCCTATTTTATCGGCATATTTCATTTGCGCTTTGACGCTTCTGCCCACCAAATCCGTTTCGACCGATTTACCTTTAGCTCTAAGTGAAGCGGCAAGTTTTAAGGCATAGTCCGCCTCTTTCTCTCCCATGGAGCCGATATAATAGTCGACTGCCTCTTTGGGAGCGCGCTCTAAAAGATTTTCGCTTTCAAGCACAATCAAGAGTCTTTCGAGTCCCATACCGAATCCGACGGCGGGCGTGGGCTTTCCTCCTACTTCCTCCACTAAAGAATCGTATCTGCCTCCGCCGCATACGGTGCCTTGTGCGCCTATCGCATCGGATACGAATTCAAATACCGTTTTGGTGTAATAGTCAAGACCTCTTACTATTTTCGGATTGACAACGTATTTTATGCCGACTTCGTCCAATCCTCTTTTGAGTTTTTCAAAATGCTCTTTGCACTCGTCGCAAAGATAATCGAGAACGACGGGAGCCTTTGCCGTGACCGTTTTGCATTTTTCCTCTTTGCAATCTAAAATTCTGAGCGGATTTTTTTCAAAACGGCTGTTGCACGTCGGGCACATATCCTTGAGGTGCTCGAAAAGATATTGCTTTAAAGCCTCGTTATATACCTTTCTGCACTTAGGGCAGCCTATGCTGTTTATATTTAAGGTGAGCTTTTCAAGCCCTATCGTATCGAAAAATCTTTTGGCGAGAGATATGACCTCGACGTCCGCCATAGCCGATGCGGCTCCGTATAGTTCAACGCCGAATTGGTGATGCTCTCTCAGTCTTCCCGCCTGCGGTCTTTCATAACGGAAAACGGGGGTAAGATAATACATTTTATAAGGAAGAATACCGCTGCCCTGAACAGATGAAACGTATGCCCTCGCCACGCCTGCCGTGCCTTCCGGTTTGAGCGTAACGGAGCGGCCGCCCTTATCCTCGAAGGTATACATTTCTTTTGTGACAATGTCGGTTGTTTCGCCCACTCCTCTGAGGAATAGCTCTGTATGCTCGAAAACGGGCGTTCTTATTTCTTTAAAGCCGAACTGAGCGGCAACGTTCCTTGCCGTGTTTTCGACGTAATGCCACTTAAAAGCCTCTTCGGGAAGCATATCCTTTGTGCCCTTTGGTATAGTAAACATATTTCTCCTACAAAATAAATTTTTTGAGGTTTGCGCCCTTTAACGCTTTGGAAAGGTGCTCCTCTACAAATTTCTTGTCTATATCGATTTTTGTTGTCACGCTGTCGTCCGCTTCATATAAAATATCCGAAAGCAAATCTTCAAGCACGGCGTGAAGTCTTCTTGCACCGAGGTTTTCGCTCGTTTCGTTTTGCATATAAGCGGCTTTGGCAATTTCCTTTATGGCGTCTTTGCTGAAATTAAGTTCCACTCCGTCCACCTTTAAAAGCTCTTTGTATTGCTTTAATACGGCGTTGTCCGGTTCCGTCAGAATTTTGACGAAATCGTCCTCGGTAAGGTTGTCGAGTTCCACCTTAATGGGGAAACGTCCCTGAAGCTCGGGAATGAGGTCGGACACTTTGGAAACGTGAAAAGCTCCTGCCGCTATGAAAAGGATAAAGTCCGTCTTCAGCGAGCCGTATTTCGTCTGAACGGTGCAACCTTCGACAATGGGAAGAATATCCCTTTGCACGCCCTCTCTGGAAACGTCGGGACCTTGACCGCCGCTTCTGCCTGCCACTTTGTCTATCTCGTCGATAAACACAACGCCGTCCTGTTCCGCTCTTTGAAGAGCCTCGACGTTTATGCTGTCGCTGTCAAGCATCTTTTCCGCTTCGTTGTTTTTAATTATCTCCATCGCCCTTTTTACGGTAAGGCGTCTTTTCTTTTTCTGCTGAGGAAGTATTCCTCCGAAGATATCGCCTATGTTGATACCTTCCTGACCGGGCGCAACCTGAATGGGTTTTGGCTGTATTGCCATTTCAACTTCAACCGTCATATTGTCAAGATTGCCCTTTCTGAGTTCGGAGAGAATTTCTTCTTTAAGTTCCGCATCGCTCTTGCCGTCGGCGGTATCCTTTTTTATAATCGGAAAAATAACCTGCAAAATCTTATTTTCGGCAATCTCTATCGCGCGGGGCATAACCTCTTTTACCTTTTCGTCTTTTACAAGTCTTATCGAAACTTCTACAAGGTCTCTTATTATCGACTCTACGTCACGTCCTACATAGCCTACTTCGGTAAACTTTGTCGCCTCGACCTTGACAAAAGGAGCTTTGACGATTTTGGCAAGACGCCTGGCTATTTCCGTTTTACCCACGCCCGTAGGTCCTTTCATAACTATGTTTTTGGGCGTGATTTCCTCTCTCATCTCCTCGCTGAGTTTGCTGCGGCGATATCTGTTTCTGAGCGCAATAGCCACCGCCACTTTAGCTTTATGCTGACCTATTATATATCTGTCTAATTCTTCGACGATTTTTTTCGGAGTCAATTCGTTCATAAATCACCTCATACCTTTTCGACCGTGATATGGTCGTTTGTGTAAACGCAAATCTCACTTGCAATCAAAAGTGCTTTTTTGGCAATTTCGACGCAGTCAAGGTCGGTGTTCTGCACAAGTGCCCTCGCCGCCGCCAAGGCATAGTTTCCGCCGCTGCCGATAGCGCAGATTCCGCTTTCGGGTTCGATGACCTCGCCGTTGCCGCTGACAAGCAAAAGCGTATCTTTATCCGCTACAATCATCATCGCCTCTAAGCGGCGCATGGCGTTTTGCGTTCTCCAAAGGTCGGCAAGCTCGACAGCACTTCTCATAAGGTTTCCGCTGTATTTTTGCAGCATCTCCTCAAATTTTTCCGAAAGCGCGAATGCATCCGCTACGGAGCCCGCAAATCCTATGACGACTTTGTCGTCGTATATTCTTTTAACTTTGACCGCATTACCCTTGAAGATGACGCTTTCGCTCAAGGTGACCTGTCCGTCGCCTGCGATTGCCGTTTCTCCGTTGCGTTTTACGGCGCAAATGGTAGTTCCTTTAAATTCCATAAAATTCTCCTATTTATTCAAGCATTCCGCAAATGGCATTATATCACACATTGCCCTTTGGTAATACTCTTTTTTTCTGTTTTTTTTGTCTTTGCACTCTATATGAGGCAAAATTCCGAAGTTGGCGTTCATCGGCTGATAGTTTGAAGTAGCCGTCGTCGTATGAGCGCACAGCGCACCGCTTATCGTCGTATAAGGAGGAGCAATCGCCTCTTTGCCCTCAAGCTCTCTGTGCAGATTAACCGCCGCTATAAGGCCGCTCATAATCGATTCGACGTATCCTTCCACTCCCGAAAGCTGACCGCCAATGTATACGGGCTTGTCCCCTTTAACCCGAAAGCCTTTATTTAAAATCTTCGGGGCATTGATATATGTGTTTTTGTGCATAACTCCGTATCTTAAAAACTCGGCGTCATGCAAGGCCGGTATCAATGAAAACACTCTCTTTTGCTCTTTGAAAGTGAGATTTGTTTGAAATCCCACCATATTGAAACAGTCGCCTTTTAAATTTTCCTTTCTAAGCTGCACGACCGCATAATATTTTTTTCCCGTTTCGGGATGAGAAAGTCCGACAGGTTTTAGCGGTCCGAATCTTATCGCGTCCTCGCCTCTCTTTGCCATAACCTCGATGGGCATACAACCTTCGAAAACCTCTTTACCCTCAAAATCTTTCAGCTTTACCGTTTCGGCGGAAATAAGATTTTTGTAAAAATTCAAATATTCCTCTTTATCCATAAAGAGATTTAAATAGTCGTCTCCCTTTCCGTAGCGTCCGCCCCAAAAGGCATAATTCATATCTATCCCGGAAACAATGGGAGCTATTGCGTCAAAGAAGAAGAATCCGCCGCCGAATCTTTCTTTAATTGCTTCCCCGAGACTTTCCGACGTTAAAGGACCCGAGCATATTATCGTCGGAGCGTCGGGCAAAGCCTTGACTTCCTGCCTTATAAGTTTGAAGTTTTTATAAGAAAAAAGTTTGTCCTCAATAAGGCGAGAAAACAGCTGCCTGTCCACGGCAAGCGCGCCGCCCGCTTCCACTTTAGCCTTATATGCTAAATCGAGCAAGAGACAGTCCATTTGTTTAAGTTCGTCTTTTAGCAAACCCGAAGCCGTTTCGGGGTCGGCAGATTTAAGCGAATTTGAACAGACAAGCTCTGCAAGCGACGAAGTTTTGTGCGCTCCCGTTTGAACGCTCGGGCGCATTTCATACATTTCCACGGCATATCCTCTTTTTAAAAGCTGATAAGCCGCCTCAGAGCCCGCCAGCCCGCCGCCTATTATTTTAACTGTTGGGGGTGTTTGCATCGCTTGATACAATCTCCGTTTTAGAGCACTCTTTAGAAGTGCATACGTATTTTGTCGTATTGTCCTTTTTAACAATCTTCATTGTCGAGCCGCAGTCGGGACAAAAATGCGGAGCGGGAATATCCCACGACATAAAGTCGCAGTTGGGATAATTTGAGCATCCGTAAAAGAGTTTTCCCTTTTTGGAATATTTTTTAACTATATCGCCTCCGCACTTGGGGCATTTTGCCACGCTCTGCACGAATTTTTTGACGTTTTTACAATTGGGATAATTGGGGCACGCTAAAAACTTTCCGTAACGGCCGTCCTTTATCACCATGTGAGCGCCGCACTTTTCACATATAACGTCCGTCACCTCGTCGGGTACCTTTGCCCTTTCCCCGTTTTTGGTGGCATATTCGACGTGCTTGATGAGAGTGGGATAATAAGCCTCGATAAGGTCCTGCCACTTGCCTTCGCCGTCCGCTATCTTATCGAGAGCGCCCTCCATTCTCGCCGTGAACGTGAGGTTCATTATATCTGAAAAATATTTTTCCATATATTCGCAAACCGTTTCGCCGAGTTTTGTGGGCATAATGGCTTTACCCTCTTTTTGTGTATAATTTCGCTTGGCGATAACGGAAATTATGGAAGCGTAAGTGCTCGGTCTGCCTATGCCGTTTTCTTCCATCGCCTTGACGAGCGTTGCATCGCTGTATCTCGCGGGCGGTTTGGTGAATTTTTGCTCGGAAAGAGTATCTTTGAGCACGAGTTTTTCGCCCTCCGTCATATCGGGAAGAATGGAAAGCTGATTGTCGTCCTCATCTTTTTCCTGCGTCACTTCGTAAACAGCGGTATAACCTTTAAACAACACGCTTTTGCCCTTTAAGACAAAGCCGTAGTTTTTGTCCGCGGCTCCGATGATATGCACGTTCATTGTGTTGTAGGTAGCGTCCGTCATCTGAGAGGCTAAATATCTTTCGTAGATGAGTTTATAAAGCCTGTATTGGTCGCGCTCTATTTTACCTTCAAGCGACGACGGCGTTCTCTCTAAAGATATTGGTCTTATTGCCTCGTGAGCGTCCTGCGCTTTATCGCTCGTCTTATAAAAATTCTGCTTTTCGGGAGCATAATCGTTGCCGTAAACACCTCTGATATAATCAAGCGTCAGTGCGGCAAAATCGGGAGAAACCCTCACCGAGTCCGTTCTGATATAGGTAACGAGAGCTGTTTGCCCCTCGCCCGCTATCTCGATGCCTTCGTATAACTGCTGAGCCACTCTGAGCGATTTATCCGCCGTCATATTGAGCTTGTGGCTTGCTTCCTGCTGAAGAGTGGAAGTTGTGAAAGGCGGTGCGGGATGACTTTTGGACACGCCCTTTTTAACGCTGTCTATCGTATAATCCGCACTTTTGATTTGAGCAAGTATAGCGTTGGCGTCGTCGCCGTTTGTGACCTTTGTCTTCTTGCCGTCTATGTCGTTGAACGCCGCTTTAAACACAGTCTTGTGTCCTTCTTTGGAAAGAAGCGCAAAGATGTTCCAATATTCCTCGGGAACGAAAGCTCTTATCTCCCTTTCACGGTCAACAATCATCTTGAGAGCGGCAGACTGCACTCTGCCCGCCGAAAGTCCGCTCTTTAACTTTCTTGAAAGCACGGGAGAAATTTTATAACCTACAAGACGGTCAAGAACGCGTCTTGCCTGTTGAGAATCGACAAGGTTCATGTTTATTTCTCTCGGCTCTTCGAGCGCCTTGTTTACCGCCTTTTTTGAAATTTCGTGAAATTCTATTCTCGGCTTTTCACTGGTTATCCCAAGCGTATTTTTCAAATGCCAGCTTATCGCTTCACCCTCACGGTCAGGGTCGGTGGCGAGATAAACTTCGTCGTATTTTTTCACGGCGGCGGAAAGTTTTTTTATAAGTTCTTCTTTATCGGGGGAAATGACGTATTGAGGCTCGAAATGGTTTTTGACGTCAATTGCAAGCGTCTTTGCCGGCAGGTCGCAAACGTGACCTTTTGATGCCATAACCGCAATATCGCCGCCGAGATATTTTTGAATGGTTTTCGCCTTAGACGGCGACTCTACTATTATAAGTTTTTTCATATTACTCCCTATGCCAAAGCATAATAATTTCCGTTTAATTTTTGCACGACGCCCATAATTTCAAGTTCCGTCATTACGGCGGACAGTTCGGACGCACTTACCTTTACTGCCTCTAAAATTTCCTCGAAATGCAGTTCGCCCTCGTAAAGAGCGTTGACGACAAGCTGTGCCGTAACACTTAGCTGAACGGTGTCTTTTTGCGTTTCGGCTGCCGATATACCCATTCTTTCCAATACGTCATCGGGGCTTGTCACAACCGCACCCTGCATTTCTTTTATTAAAGCGTTGGTGCCTTCGCTTGCCTCGCTGTTTATGTTGCCGGGCACTACAAACAGTTCTTTACCCTGTTCGACGGCAAGCCTTGCCGATATAAGACTTCCGCTCTTGAGCGACGCTTCCGCTAAAAACACTCCGCCCGATAGTCCCGTTATTATGCGGTTTCTTTCGGGAAAGTGAAATTGAAGCGGCTTTACGCCTATCTTGTATTCGCTGACAAGCAATCCGCCCGAGTTTAATATCTCTAAATAGAGCGACTTGTTTTCCGCAGGATAGCAAACGTCCAATCCGCAGGCAAACACGGCAACGGTGGGCTTTGAAAGCGAAACGCATACCCTGTGCGATACGGAATCCAGCCCTCTTGCGAATCCCGACACGACGGTGAGCGAATTTTGCGCAAACGCTTTCGTAAAATCTTCCGTCACTTTTACGCCGTAACGTGTGGGACGGCGTGTGCCGACAACCGCTATCATTTTCGTTGCGAGCAAATCGGCGTTGCCTCTAAGATATAAAAGATTCGGCGGATTGTCAATGTTTTTTAAAGAGTTTGGATATTCTTCGTCGTAAATAGACAATAATCGAACATTTGCCGAATTAAGCTCCGAGAGAATATAACTTATTCCCTTTACGGTATTTTTAATCGATTCCGTTAAATCATTATTAAAAATATCCCGAAATTTCAAATCGAAAATGTCCTCGGGTGAAATTTTGTTTAAAATGTCTTTCTTTTGCTCCGCAGTGCCTTCAGCGTATGATAAAGCAAGAAGTGCCAGCGTGCTTTTTGAATAATCAAACATTGTATCTTCTGTCCAGCTGTCTGTATTGTATTGCTTCGGCAAGGTGAGACGTCGTGATGTTTTCACTGCCGTCAAGGTCGGCAATAGTCCTTGCCACTTTTAAAATTCTCGACGTTCCCCTCGCGCTGAGATTTAATCTTTCAAACGCCATCTTTAAAAGCTGTTCGCACTTTTGGTCAATGGCGCAGTATTTTTTCAAATGTCTTTCACTCATCTCGGCGTTAGTCAGAATGCCTTCGCCGACAAAACGGTTTCTTTGAATTTGCCTTGCATAATTTATTCTCTCTTTGATTACAGCGGAGCTTTCCGCTTCCCGTTTATCTCTGAATTCGTCGTATGATACGCCGTCCACTTCAATTTGCAGGTCAATCCTGTCTAAAAGCGGAGCGGACAGCCTTGAGAGATAATTGTGAATCTGCATAGGCGTGCAACGGCATTGCGCCGTCTTGGAGCCGTAATTTCCGCACGGACACGGATTCATTGACGCCACCAACATAAAGTTGGCAGGATACGTAACCGCCTTCTGCACTCTCGACACGGAAATCTTTCTGTCCTCGAGCGGTTGGCGCAGGCTCTCCAATGCGTTTTTTGAATATTCCGGCATCTCGTCCAAAAACAGAACGCCGAGGTTTGCAAGGCTCACCTCTCCCGGTCTTGACTTTGCCCCTCCTCCGATGAGCGCGGGCACCGTAACCGTGTGGTGCGGACTTCTGAAAGGACGGGTGGTAACTATTCCCACCGAGTTATCCAATACGGAAGCTATGGAATGAACCTTTGTGACCTCTATGGCCTCCTCAAAAGTCATATCAGGCATAACAGAGGGTATACACTTTGCAAGCATGGTTTTACCGCCTCCGGGCGGTCCTATCATAAGTACGTTGTGTCCGCCGCTGACAGCAATTTCAAGCGCCCTCTTTGCCACCGTCTGCCCTTTCACGTCTTTAAAATCATATTCAAAAGTTCTTTTATCGCAGGCTGAATTAAAGGAAACAAGCTCCACTTTGTTTGCCTGTCCGCCGTTTAAAAAAGCGACTACCTCTTTTAAACTGTCAAATGCGTAAACGTTTAGCCCGTCTATATAAGAAGCCTCTTTGGCGTTGCACGACGGAATTATAAAATCGGTAAAGCCTGCCTGCATAGCGGCAATCAAAATCGGCATAACGCCGCTCACGTGTCTTAACTGCCCGTCAAGCGAGAGCTCGCCCAAAAAAACATATTTTTTATAACTGTCGCAATTTAACTGTTCGGAAGCGATTAAAAGCGCAACGGCTATACCAAGGTCGAAAGAAGGGCCTTCTTTTTTTGTATCGGCAGGCGCAAGATTGACGGTTATGCGCTTTTGAGGATATAAATATCCGCTGTTTTTAATTGCCGAACGTATTCTCTCTTTCGACTCTTTCGTCGCAGTGGAGGCAAGCCCTACAAGCTCGTATGACGGCAATCCGTTGGAAATGTCCGTTTCGATGGTGACTCGGTATCCGTCAAGTCCGTCAAGCGCGAATCCGTTTAATTTACAAAGCATATCTCTCCCTTTTTAAAAAATAGCAAACAACGAGGTTTGCTATTTTTTTAATACGGCTTTTGTATCAGCCGAAAATTTAGTTTTTTACCTCACCGTTTACAAGCTCTCTGTAAAGAGCGGCGTTCGGCGTACATACGTCGGTAGGTCCTACCGTAGGACTCGTCTTATTGTATGCGTAGAAATACAGAGGATATTTTACCTTGTTGGCGAATTGAGTAAGTCCCAGTCTTGAGACGTAATCATACAAATTAAGAGTCGCAAGTCCCGTAAGTCCGATAGATTTGAGGTCGTCGTTTGAAATGATTCCCGAGACCGGATAATGAACGCCGAGATTTCCGACAGCAAGTTGGAAATAAGTCGTGCCGCCAACGGTCATGTATAAATCGCCCCAGCCGAGATTGTCGAGATATGATCCTACATTGTTGTTTAAAATCATTCTGAGAAAATCGACGACTGTATTATAAGACGAATCGCTGTCAAAATATGCCCTTAAATAACCGAAATCGAGTTCTGCTGCCGTTTTCCAATTATAGATACGGCAGAAACCTTCAAAACTTACGTTGCTCGGCGTTACCGACCTGTAATAGAGTTCGAATTCGTAAATTCTGTTAGCCTGATCGTTGGGGTCAGCGTCGGGGTTAGCCGCCATAATATCAGGATCGGGAATACGGTTGTCATAGCTGTCGTCGAGATCCGCCGTGATAATACCTATCGACATATTGATTGCATTGGTGAACACGGTATTTTTAAGCACGACGTCGGAATTCATTTTCTGTTCTTCGGTGGCGACTTCGTTTCTGACGGCACCCACGTTTTGAATAGAAGTATCGACGTAAAGCGTCTGCTGACCGCTGTTTCTCATAAGCGTTCCCTCGATAAGAACGTCGGAAGCGGCTATATACATACAGTAATATGCGTTTTCCACCGTCGTGTACTTAACTTGAATATTGTTGAATTTGCCCTCTTTGACCTCACCGTTCGGGAAATAATGATACCTTGCGTCAATCATTATACCGTTGCCGGCTTTGTTATAATCATAAAGCGACTCACCGTCTTTAAGAGATCTCGAAGCTCTTATCGTAACGTTTTGAATTAAAATATCGTCAACCATCACCCTAAGCAAGTCGAAAGGCTTATTGTTGGTATCCAATCCTGTGCCGGTTGAGGAATAATCTTCGGAAACCTGACGTAAATACTGACCGTTGCCGTAAATCGATGTATAAAGCTCGTTGGTCTTTCCTCCGAAAATTATTCCGTCCTGAACGACTACGACGTATTTTTGAACGAAATCTTCCTCGTTGCCGTTAAGGTCGTAATATTCTTTAGCAAGAGCGTTTACCTTATTAAAACCGTCTATCGAGAATTGATTTTCATCGAAGTCCTCGTTTTCACGGTCATCCTTTGTGGGCATTCCGATGTTGACGCCGTTATCGACAAATTTTACGGTATATGCCGATTCGACCTTTATCGTCTCGTAAATAGGATATTTTGGTTCCACCGAAACGGTAACCTCGTTCCCTTCCGTAGACGTATATAAAATTCCGTTGTCGGAGATTGAATAGCCGTTTGAAACGGCAGTTTCGTCAATGGAGAATTGAACGTATTTTAAAATCTTGTTTATCTCCTCGGTCGACGACAACAAAACCGTTTTATCTCCAACCGTGGTTATATAATATCTGAGTTCGAAATTGAGAGTGTCTCTTACCGTGCCGTCGGAATAATAGGTAGATTTTCCGAAAACTCTCGTCATTTCAATTCCAAGCTCGTCGCCGTTGTTGGAATAATAAAGTCCGAGGCTGTATATGGACGGTATGACCATAACTTCTATCGAATCGCAATAGGCACCCACGCTGACGGAAATTTTTGCGACTCCTGTCGATTTCGCAATAAGACAGCCAAGCGTTTCGTCATAATAAGCGACGTCGGGATTGTCGGAAGCATAAGTCGCCGTACCCGAAATCGACGTTTCGACAGGAAGATAAATTCCCGCACTGCCCGTCTTGAGCAAAATATATTTCTTTCCGTCCTCTTCAATGGTGTCCCAAAGGTCGGTATTAGAAATATTGACGCATTTAAAGTTTACGGTTATAGAATCGAGCGTCCTTCCTTCAGAGTCAACGGCGTAAACGCCTACGGTTACGCAGTTTTCGCTCATCGCTTCGTTTAATACGATATTGCCGTCAACAACGGAGGCGTTATCGGTCGTTTCGTAATGGTCTACCGAAAGTGCCGTGCCGGAATTTATAACGTTTGCAAGAGGCATACTTGTCCCTGAAGTATAGGTATAAACTTCGTTGATAAAGGCGTCTGCCGTGTCGTGAGGTTTGATTTGAGCGTGATAGAGCGCATAAGTTTTTTCTTCCTCGAGATTTTCGGGCGGATTCACAAGAGAAACTCTGATAGTGATATTGCCCTCTTTGACGGCGGTGATTATTCCGTTTTTATCGATTGTGGCATAATCTTTGCCCGACGTAATTTCCCATTTTAAATATTTTTGCTCCACTTTGGCGTCGGCAGGGTTAATTCTTGCCGTAACCGCCACTCTGTCGCCCACCGTGATGTTTTTAAGTTCGTCGCTTTCTTCGATTGCTATACCCATAACGTCGCTGGAAGTGACGTAAAACTCAATCGTAGCCTTTACGTTGTTCTCGTCGGTGACAACCTGCACCACCGCCGAACCGAGATTTTCAAATTTAACGTAACCGTTTTTATCCACGGTAACGACGTCGATTTCCAATCCCTCGTCGGAAACGGCAGTCGGATTGTTTTCTATAACTGACCAGCTAACGCCTTTGTTTGTGGCTTTAGTGGGAATGACCTTTGCAATAAGCTGTATGCCGCCTTCGGAAAGATACGCAACCATCGTTTCTTCGGCTTTAGATTCCTTGCCGTCCGATTGCTTTATCCAAATCTCGACGTCTTCGACAGCGATATACGAGCCTACCAGAAGCGAAGCGGTAAGATTTACGACGAGTATAACTAAAATTGGAATTATTATAAGCATTCCAATAATTAACTTTTTCATTTTTCCTCCAGCGTAAAACACATTAAGACAGCGTAATTTTACCACGTTATTCAACAAAAATCAACAATATACCGCAAAATGCCGTCAGGGAAAAAATGCCACATAGCTTAGCCGAGGGTCAGAAAACTCGGCAATTTATTATAGCTTTTGTTAAAACCGACTTATTTTAACCAAGTTTTGCTTTTTAATCAGCTTATTATAATCAGCTTATTATAATCAGCTTATTTTAATCAGCCTGTTTTAATCGGCTGTTTTACAGGTTTTATGGATTAAGCCGATTTAGCTATATTATATAATTTAATTTAGATAGACTGTTTTATATTAGATAGGCTCTTTTATATTATTATAATCTAAGTTTAGATAAGCTGTTTTATATATAGATATATAGGATATAAATAGCATTTATTATCTATATAAATATATTTTTGCTATTGCAAAAGAGCTCGGGTTTTGTTATAATTTTAAAAGACTAAAAGTCGACATACATTTTACACTTTTTTTGGGGGATTTATGAAGAAACTAAGACTTATTTTAGTCGCCGTTCTGTTGTGTCTGCTTTTCGGAGTTCTCTCCGCTTGCAACGAAGCCCCTGCCTACGATTTTATCGACGGGGCATTCGGCTACACATTCAACGACGACGGAAAAACTGTCACTCTTTCCTATTGGAAGGACAGGTCAAACGGTGATATCGTCATTCCCGTCACGGCAACAAACGGCGATAAAACCTATACGGTAACGGTTATCGGCAACGGAGCATTCGCCGCACAGACAGGCAAACTCACCGCTTCCGATTGTTTCGGAAACTATACCGACGTGGCAAACAACGACTTGCTTTCCGTAACTTTTGAAGAGGGAAGCAAAGTGACAAAAATCGAAGGAAGAGCCTTTGAAAAATGCAAAAAAATAACCTCCGTCGTCCTGCCGGAAACGGTTACGGAAATCGAAGGATTTGTCTTTTACAAATGCACTTCACTGACTACCGTTACAATCGGTTCAAAAGTAAAAAAACTCGGTGACGACTGTTTCAACGGTTGCACCGCTCTTAAAGAAGTTTATCTCAATTCAACCTCCGTCCCTGAAGTGGGCGACAGAGCCTTTAAATGGTATGACAGTTCCGTCACCTCGTTTATGGGTTCGGCTGACCCTTATAAAGTTATCACGGGGCTCAAACTCATCGTGGCAAACGATGAAATTTTAAAGGCTTTCACGTCGACGGGAACTTCAACGAATTTGAATCTTCGTTACTGGCACGACTATAAAAGCTGCTTTAAAACGGTATAAGGAGGTCGATTATGGAAAACACTAAACCTACCGAAATTTCAGTTCAATCCGCAGTAGCCGATTCTGCGTCCACATCCGTCTTAGGAACTTCCCCTAAATTAAAGACCTATACCCCGTCCGAGCGAAATTGGTATCTTATCGGACTTGCGGGACAAAACGTAACCTATAATGTCATAGGTGCGGCTCTTTCGTATTATTTACAGTTTACCCTGCTTATACCGGCTATGGCGGTTTCGATAATCATGGCACTCGCCAGAGTATGGGACGCTTTCAACGACCCGATGATGGGAACGATAGTCGACCGCACACGTTCCAAATGGGGAAAATGCAGACCGTATCTTATGGTCATTCCTATCCCTATTTTCATTATCACCGTGCTATGCTTCGTCAACTTCGGTTTTTACGGACAAGGCGTCGTCAGCGACGGTCTGATAGTATTCTGGGCTGCGCTAACTTACGTACTTTGGGGTATGATTTATACCGTCGGCGATATTCCGCTTTGGGGCGTCACTTCGCTTATGACGGAATCGGAAAAAGATAAAACAAAACTTTTATCTCTTGCCCGTATAGCGGCAGGTATCGGCGGCGGCATAACCCTTCTTGCCATTCAGCCTCTTGCCCTTGCGCTAGGCGATATTTTCACAAACACAGTAACCGACGGCAATGCGGCGCTGGGCGAGCAATACGGCTTTATCGTATCGGCAGTAATTTTCGGATTTATCGGCTGTATAACATTTGTCCCCCTCGGCTTTAAAGTCAAAGAGAGGATAAACACCAACAAAGAAAAATATTCGCTTGCCGACAACTTCAAAATCGCGCTCAAAAACAAACCTTTCAGACAGATTATCTTCTCGGGCATACTGTCGAGTATGAAAATGCTCATATCGTTAGCAGCAATGCCGCTTGTCACTTACTACTTCAGTTCCAAAAATCCCATACTTGCGCTTGTATATCTTGCAATGCTCGGCGGCGGTATGTTCCTCGGTCAGTTTATATGTCAGGCGTTCACACCCGCCCTTATCTCAAGATTTTCGACAAAAAAACTTTATAACTGGTCAAACATTATAGGAGCCATTCCCTTTGCGCTTATCTTCGTATGCTACCTCGCCGCGCCAAGCTCGCTCACCGATCCTTTCTGGCTCATTATCTGCTTTATCCTCTTTAGCGTCGCAGGCGGAACAAACGGTATAACTTCCGTTTTGCAGTCCACCATGATAGCAAACGCCGTCGACTACGAGGAATACAAAAACTACCGCAGACCGGACGCCGTTTTCTTCTCGGGTCAGTCTTTCGTAACAAAACTTCAATCGGGTATCGCAACCATTATGTCGGGTATCGCCTACACCATAGTCGGCTTTTCCGATTCGAGAGTGGCGGAGCTCAACAGCTATATCAACGCAGGAGGAACGCCGAGTCAGGTGGGCGAATACGCATCGTTTATGATGATACTCTTCCTCATCGTATCGATTCTGCCCGCCATATCGAGCCTTCTCGCCGTTATCCCGACGTGGAAATATTCTCTTGACGACGACGAGCACCACCGCATAATCGGCATACTTAAAAAACGCCGTGAATTAAACCTCGAGCAAAGACCGGAAAACTACGACGAAACGGCTTGCCACGACGAAATCACGGGCGAAGTTATCACAAAAGAGGAGCTCGAAAAGCAAATTCAAATAAGCCGAGAAAACAACAAACTCGTCTTAGCGGAAGAAAAGAAGTTAAAACTCGAGCAAAAGGCAGCCGCAAAAGCCGCCAAAAGCAAGGGTAAAGAGGAAAAATTCTTCTTCCTCGAAAACGACGACAGCGACAAAAAAAAGAAGAATAAAAAATAATCGTTAAATCTTCTCTTGTAATTTTCGATTCGGCTTATCGGCCAAAATAAATGAGTTAATTTGCAAAATCAACAATAAATTCGTTAAATCGAAACAATAAAGGAAGCGGCAATCGCTTCCTTTATTTTATTGCCTGCCGACACTCTGCGAATGACATGACAAAAATAAACGTTTGCGTAAAAGCTTCTAAGACAGAGGGTGCAACTCATAAAAAAATATTTGTAAAAAACGGAAAATAACCATATTAACTTTCAAAGTCAACTATTAACTTAATCCGTTTTCGGCAGATAAGGGATATGAATACAAATTTCAATGCTATTTCCAAAGGTCGAAAAAATGAAAATTTTTTTCGTTTGAGTCATATTAAGCGAGCAATAATAAATACTATATAATAATGACAAAAAAACAACGTCTTATATTTTGCATAACGGGAGCGATTTTTACGATTGGATTTGGCGCGCTATCCCACTTTTTTTACGAGTGGAGTGGCTATAATAAGGCGGTGGGCGTTTTCTTTGCCGCCAACGAAAGCGTTTGGGAACATTTGAAGCTGGCTATCTTCCCCACTTTGATTTTTTTTGCCGTAGGAATTTTTTTTGTCGACAGTAAAAACCTGCCCTTTTGCCTTTTTGTTACCCTTGCCGTTCCTATGCTCGTTATACCGTCCGTATTTTATACCTATACGGCTTTCACTCAAAAAAGCATAATAGCCGTAGATATATTGACATATATATTGTCCGTTTCGGCGGCTTACGCTTTGGCATATTTAATCCTTAAAATACCGCCCGTAAAACCGTGGGTAAACTTTTTGTCGCTCATCGGGATAGGTGCGATTGTCGTTATGTATATGACTTTTACGCTAAATTCGCCAAAGTGCCCCCTGTTTTTAGACGAAACGAAAAACGTTTACGGACTTATAAAATAAGCCGCCGCAACCTGCGACGGCTTATTAACGGTGAATTTTTGCGACTTTATCTATTTTTTATCGCCGCCTCCGTCAAAATCGTTTTTGTCCGAGGCTTTATCCTTATTCAAATCTTTAAAGACGTTATCGTCCTCAAACGTATCTAAAACCAAAATGCGATTGGGCATATCCTTTTTAAAGTCTGTTGCGCCCCAAATTGAAGCCTCGTCGATTTCAAAATCATAGCTTCCGCCCTTTGGCATCGTGTATCTTCTCCTCGCCTGTTCTTTGGTAAGGTGAATTACTTCCACCCTCTTTTTATCTTTTTTGGGCTTCGTCCTTTTTTGAACTTTCTTGGGATTTAAATCCGTTTCGGCTTTCTTTTCCCCGTCTTGAGTGCCGGCGGTAGGCAAACTGTCTTGACTGCCTTTTATCTCCTTGCTTTCTGTTTTTGAGTTTTTCGGCTTTACCTCTTCCTTAGGCGTAACTGTTTTATCTGCCGACTCGGCGGGAGCGGCCTGCTCGCCAATATCCCTCTTCTTTTTCGACTTTGGTTTGGTCGGCGCAATCTTTAAAGGCTCTTGTATCTGTTCGGCTTTTTCCTCCTCCTTTTCGGGCAAAGCGATTTCCACTCTTTGGTCGGCAAATGTGTTAAGCTTTTCTTCGTTGCGTGCAAATTTACCTCCCCAAATAGAAGACTCGTCGATTTCGTAAGGAATGAAAGTTTTCCCACTCGGCCTTGTATACTTAAACTTTTGTCTGCGGTGCGTTTTTTTCGGTTCGCTCGCCTCGGCTTTTACCTTTAAATGTTCATGCGAAACATCGCCCGCAACAGGCTCGGATATGTTTTGCTTATTCATCGTTTGAGTTTCGTCAACCGATATTTGCTCCGATTTTATCTTATCCTCCGCCAAATTCTCTAACGGTTTGACGTATTCGATTTTAACTTTATCGTCCTCAAACGTTTCGGGAGCGAAAAATTTATTCGAATGAGATAAAGCGTTTCCCCAAATCGCACTCTCGTCAATATTATCCGGAATAAAAACTTTTCCGCTGGGTCTTGTATATTTTACCTTTGGCAAAGACGGCGCTTTTTTCGCCTTTTTAACTTTAGCGACGGGTTGCCTTTGTCCGAACGAGGGCGACAGAATTTTGTCTATTATAGCGCTTAGTTTTTCCTCGTCGTTTCGGTAAAGCTCAACCGCCCTGCTCGATAGAGCGTCAACCGACTCGCCCCCCTTGGACAGCGTGAGTTTCGGATAAAAATTTTTGGTAAACTCGTCGGGATTTTCCTTATAAGAGTTGGAATCGATATACCCCGAAAAAATCAAATCTTTATACCACGGCTTAAAACGGCGTTTTATAAACTCTCGTTTGAATTGTTCTTCCGATATCGTCGGCTCGGGCAAAACGGGAGCGGTTGTCGGATTTTCGCAGATAACGGCGTTTCTTCCGAATCCTTTCGCTATCTGCCTTATGCTGTCGCCGTAAATCTGAGTCCGGCTCTCCTTTTGCAACCTGCGTTTGGATACGGCAAGCATTTCGTCGTCTTCATGCCTCTTTTTATCTTTTAATTCCTTTTCGTATTCTGAATTTTTAGCAACTATTTCAGCTAAAACTTTTTTTAAAGAAGACTTATCGCCACAGGAGAGCTTTTTGCGGTCGAAACAGCACGACATAGCGTCGCTGCCCTTAGGTGCGAAAATCTGTTTTAAACCGAAACCTTCCATAAGCCCTCCTTTTTTATTTTTACTTTTTACTATTTACTATTTGCTTTTTACTATTTGCTTTTTACTTTTTGCTTTTTTCTATTTACTTTTTGCTTTATGCTTTTTACTTTTTGCTTTTATATTTTTTATATTTTATATTTTTTATATCTTTATATTTTTACAAAATCCCCGTCGTCGTTAAAATAACCGTCGGGAATCCACATTCCGTTTTCGTCACAGTAGCCGTTGTCGTGCCACTCATCGCCGGAATCAAAATAGCCGTAGTCTATCCAGCTTCCGTTTTTGGCGAAATACCCGTTGTACTCCTCGCCATCGGAATCTATCCACTTGAAATCTGCGTTATAATGTCCGTCATTGTCGTCATATTCTTTGTCTATATCAAAGCCGCCGTCAAGCACCCTCTTTTTCTGCTGAGCTTTTTGGTCGTCTTCCTCTCTTTCGTTAGCTTCTTCTCCTCCCGACTCTGTTTCGGTAAAAGCCAAAGTTTCATTTGGGGGCAAGACTCCTTCTTCCTCGCCGTCGTTTAAGGGCGAACTGTCGCCGTCTGCGACGTTTTCGTCCTCGGTTTGGGTTTCCGCTTTATTGCCTCCGTCAACAATATCGGGCTGTGTCGACTCTCCTTGGTGCGCTTGCGTATCGTATACTGCCTCACCGACCGTTTCGACTTCGACTTTTTCCCCTGTGTCATTCCTTCTTTCGGACAGCATTATATTTTCCGCAGGTTCTAAATCAAGGTTTTTGTGCGGCACCTCGTCCGTGGCGGTTTCGGCGGTTTGACCGCTCTCTTGTTCGGGGTTATACAAATTTCCCTCTGTTTTTTCGGTTTCGCATTGAGCGCTCTCCTCACTCTCCGAAACGGGAGCGTTTTCTAAGGCGGTATCGCTATCTTCCGTTTCCGTGCTTTGAGCGGGATGCTTATCTTTCTCGCTATCCGCAGTGATTTCAGAATCCTCTCTTTCAAGCGTGACGGCTTCGTTTTTCAAATTGATAGGTTCGCTGTCTTCTTCGGCACTTTCCGATTCCGTGCCCATAGCTTCGTTATCTGTCGCGCTTTCGGCGTTGCCGTTCAACTTTTCGGAGTCGCTTTCCTCCGTCATTTCCGCCTCTTTATTGTCATTCATTGTATTTTCGGCACATTCGCCCCACGCTCTGTCAAACGGTTCGCCCAAAAGCGCTTGTTCCCCCTGAGCGGTTAAAGGATTATCTGAAATTTCAGTTTCAGTCGGAGCCTCCGTCCGAACGGCAGGCGATTTACCGTCCGAAGTTTGCGCTATGCCCGCGCTTCCGCCAGAATTGTATACCGCCTTTTGAACGGGCAAATCGTATACGAGAGTCTTTTCGATTTCACGTCTTTTCTCTTCCGCCTTTTTCTCTTTTTTAGAAAGTTTCTTTTTGGGAGTATAAATTTCCGACTTTAGAAATTCGCTGTCATCGATAGAGGCAATATAAAAATCGTCCTCGATAAATGCAGGCACCTCTTCTTCAATGGTCGCCGGCACAAATTCTCCAAGCTCTATGGGCTTTTTTATCTTCGTGGGTTGGGCGGCAACAGTTTGCAAAGGCGCTCTGTCCGCTTTTAATTTTTCCGCCTTTAAAAGCTCCGCTTTAAGTCTTGCAATTTCTTCCGCCTGTTTTTTGTTTAACTCGTCCGCCTGAATTTTGGCGTATGCCTCGGCGGCAAGCCTGTCTCTTTCGGCTTCCTCTTTTTGCCTTGCAAGTGTCTCGCTTTCCTTCCTCTCTTGCTCTAATAGCTCGATTATCTCTTGCTCGACAATGGCGTCGAGTTCTATCCGTATTCTGTCGAGGTCGATAAGATAATCTATTCGGCTTTCCAAAGCGTATAAAAGGTGCGGCAAAATCTTTTTCTTTTCGGCAAGCGCCCTCTCAAGGCGGGCATTTAATTCCGCTTCTGCTTTAGCTTTCTTTTCTTCTTCTGCCTTTAAGGCTTCACGCCTTAAAATTTCCGCTTTTATGGCTGTTTCTTTGTCTTTAACGCTCTTGTCGGCGACGAGCGCATATAGCGATTCTATGATGGAATTGTTATATTCCTCCATCATTTCGTTTCCGCTTTCATCGAGTTTGACTTCTTTGGGCTTTGGCAGTTTACCCTCTTTTAAAAGCTTTACCGTTTCGTTTTCCGCAGAGTTTGCCCTTCTTTCGACGACGGGCGCATTTTGCCTTGACGAAGCTACGATGAACTCGCCTGTATCGAAATTAAAATCGTGACGCGCACGCTTTAAAAGTTTTTTGCCGTCCTTTAAAAGCAAATTCTGCTCTTTTGTGATTTTTTCCTGACTTAATCTGTATGCAAACCTGTCCGCTTCGGCAGAAGTAAGCGGCTTTAAGCCCAGCGTTTTTCTGTCAACCGTTTCCACGCTCTTGCATACGGCGTCACCCGATACAAGACTGACTTTGCCCGCTCTTACCGCTCTGAAATCCGAAATTTTATCCACGCCCTCGACGATAAGTTTTACGCCGTTTTTTGAGCACGCCTCGGTAAGTAAAGAAACATTGGCAATATTTGATACATATTTGGCGGAAACTCTGAAATAATCGAAAAACGGTTCGGCAAAAACCTCGATGAGATTTATATCGTCCCCGAATCCGCCCACGCATATCTGCAAACCGTAACTTTTTAAATGCTTTAGATTTTTGATAAAAGCGTCCTTATGCGTGCCGTATATATCGGACACGTCAAAAAACATCACCGTATCTTTTGTTCTTAAATTTACGGAATCCAAATACTTTACAAGTCTTTTGAAATTGTCCGAATTTTTTAAATACTCTGTCGTAGGAGAAAAACACAGTTTGAAAGAATCGATAAATTCCGTCTCATAAAGGCTCGTTCTGTATTGCGACGCCTTTAAGAAAGCCGCTTCGCACAGAGCCATAAAAGAGGATTTGTCTTCTAAAAAACCGTAAAGAGACGAAACGTTTGTCCCGTCCGATAAAATCTGATATACGTCGCAAAACTCAATGCGGTTTAAATCGAGATTTTTTACAGGTCTATAAAAATAATTTAGAACCTTGGTTGCCATTTAAAATTCTCCTTTTATCATTATAACAAAACAGAATAAAATTTCAATACTATTTATTAAACAAAAAAAGGCATTAAACTCATTATCCTTAAAAACAAAGCTTTACATCAACGGTCAATTAATATACGGTATCAAAACGCTATTTATCGAAAACTCTTTTTGACACTCCGCCCGCTTTTGTCTTGATTTTTATAAAAAAATAATATATAATTATATTAATATATAGTTTACAAATTAATTATTGCTTTTATATCTTTCAGAAAACTAAATTAAAGCCAAAAAATTACCGACATTTATAGAGGAACCTATTATGACAGATGAAAATTTGAAAAAAGAAAACGACGTGACAGTCGAAAAAACCTTAAATAAAGAGCTTACCCTCTTTGAATCCGCTGACTCTAACATGGCAGACAGCGGTATGGACGACAAGCCACAAAAATCGGAAAGGAGCGGCAAGGCGGGAGATAAAAAGGAAAATTCGAAAATCAAAAGGAAACCTCGCCTCAAACCCATTTCACTGTCTTCAAAAGCGGAAGCCATGACGTCTCACGAACCCGTTCATGCAGAGAATTATCTCGAGCTCAAGAGAGTGGGAAAGGAATACGTTTCGGACGCAGGCGGTTTTTGGGCTCTTAAAGAAGTTTCTTTCTCGCTTAAAAACGGCGAGTTTGTCGTCATATTAGGTCCCAGCGGCGCAGGTAAAACCACACTTTTAAACTTACTCGGAGGTATGGATTCCGTCACCACAGGTGAAATTTCCCTTAACGGACTGATTGTTTCAAACCTCAACAAAAAACAGCTTACTCAATATCGCAGGACGGAAATAGGCTTTGTATTTCAGTTTTACAACCTTATGCCCAACCTTACTGCGCTTGAGAATATCGAACTTGCGACGGAAATTTGTAAAGACGCTTTGCCCCCTGCCGAAATTTTGAAAAGCGTAGGTCTCGAAGAACGCGCCAAAAACTTTCCCGCTCAGCTCAGCGGTGGCGAACAACAGAGGGTAAGTATCGCAAGAGCTATTGCAAAAAATCCCAAACTTTTGCTTTGCGACGAGCCGACGGGCGCACTTGACTATAAGACGGGCAAGAGTATTTTGGAATTGTTGCACAGCGTTTCAAAAGAACACAATAAATTGGTTATCATAGTTACGCACAATTCCGCCCTCAAAGATATGGCGGATAAGGTCATTTATATCAAAAACGGAGAAATCGGCGACATCGTCGAAAACAAAAACCCTAAACCGATATCGGAGATTGAGTGGTAAATGAGAACGTATCTTAAAACTCTTTTCAGAATGTTTTCAAAACATATCACGCGCTTTTTGACGATTATCGCAATCGTCTTGATTTCCATGGGAATTTCTGCGGGTCTCGGTGAGGTTGAGGATAAAATAGACACCGCCCTGACAAACTACTATCAAGAGCAAAATATCCCCGATTTCGTTGTCAAGAGCACAAGTCTGCTGGGATTTTCTTCTGCCGACATCGATGCGATTGAAGCTGAATACGGCTCGGCGGGATTTGCCAAAAATATGTGTATGGATATGGACGTCGAAGGTCAGCTGACCAGAGTTTACGTTTCCGACTACATAAATCCGCAAGAAATAAACAAACTCGAGCTTGTCAGCGGACGTATGCCCACTGCCCTGAACGAAATAGTCGTCGAAAGGGCAACCAATTCGATAAAAAGCTATAAAATCGGCGACACGGTTCATTTTTCCATCTCTATGGGAGTATCGATAGAAAAAGATTTTACCGTCGTAGGCATTGTGGTCAATCCGCTCATAATGCACAAAGACAAAGAGCCGTCGCTTGAGGACCAAAATAAAAACATACTTCAAGCCATATATATCGACGAAACGAATTTTGCAGGCACTCTTTTGAGCGGCAGATATAACGAATTGTATTTTTCTTTGGAAGACGACAAACTTTTCGACGGATTTTCCGATAGCTACGAAAAAAAGGTAAAAGAGGTAAAAGAGGAGTTTAGTGACAAATACCCTGATTTTGCCGTCCTCACCCTGTATGAAAACTTCGGAGTTTACTCCACTCACTACTATGCGCATACGGTAGGACAGATAAGCCTTATCTTTATAGTGTTCTTCGCATTGATAACCATGCTTGTCGTGTTCTCCACAATGACAAGATTATTTGACGAGGAAAGGGGTCAGATTGCCTGTCTTAAAACTCTGGGATATTCAAACTCGATGATAATATCAAAATACGTCCTGTTTGTTTTAATCAGCACGCTTATCGGAGGCGCGCTGTCTTTCGGCATAGGCGTCTTGGTGACAAAAGTTTTGTATAACGCTTTCAACATTCAATATCAGATGCCCGAATTCCCGGAAGGGTCTTCATACCCCTATTATTTCATTACGTTTGCGGTCATATTAGTCGTAACATTAGTCCTTACGATTGTTGCGGCTTTAAAAATGGTGCGCGTAAAACCGGTAACGCTTCTCACCCCGAAAGCGCCCAAGGCGGGCAAAAAGACGTTTATCGAAAAAATTCCTTTTATATGGAAACGTCTCAGTTTTAAATATAAATCTACATTCAGAAACGTATTATTGTTTAAAAGCAGATTTTTTATGACGGTTATATCAATTATGGGTTCGGCAATACTCGTACTTGCAGGCCTCGGACTTTGGGACTGCGCTTTAAAGAGAGAGAACGCTCAATCCATTGTCACAATATCGATTGTTTTGGTTGTGTTCAGTGCCCTGCTTTCGGCGCTCGTCATATATAATATAACAAATATAAACATCAGCGAGAGAAACAGAGAGATTGCGACTTTGATGGTGCTCGGATATCAGAACAAAGAAGTAGCGGGTTATATTTTCCGTGAAATTTACATAATGAGCATTATAGGAGCTCTTTTGGGTCTTCCGCTTGGATACGGCTTTTTAGAATTCGTATTTAACCTTGTAGACTTCGGCTCGGTTGCGGACGTCAATTGGTGGACGTGGATTATAACTCCGCTTATAACGATTGTATTCTCTTCGCTCGCCAGCTTGCTCCTTTATCCGAAATTGACAAAAACGGATATGAACGCTTCGCTTAAAACGCTCGAATAAAGGCTTTTAAGTTTTTATAAACATAAATTTTCGGCTAAACGCATAACAAACAAAAACCTCGATAGCAACGCTTCGAGGTTTTTAAATCTGTTTTAAAATGCGGTTTTAAATATATTGCAATGCTTGCAGCTTAAACATAAATTTGTTTGAATTTTTGTCTTTTTAAAATTAATTTATGTAGCTGTTTTTTGCGTTTAATTTGCGCTTATATTAATAATTTTGCAAAAGTACGGTGGCGCATTTTGCAGGCAACACAAGCTCTCCGCAAAGCGAAACCTTATCCGACGTCACGGCATCGGTAAAATCGCCGTATAGTTCGCCGGCGGCGAGTTTAATTTCTCCTCCGATGTTTATGGCGACTATGGCTCTTTGGTTTTCCGATTTTCTTTCAAAAATCAAAGCTTCGTTCCTTTCGACGATATTTTTATATCCTCCGAAACTGAAAACATAATTGGATTTTCTGATATCGATTAGCTTTTTTATGTATGCGGTAAGCTCGTTAAACTCGGGCTTATCCACTGCCGGTCTTAAGGACTCGTCGCCTTGCGCTTTGTCGCCCTCTATCCCCCATTCGCTTCCGTAATAGATACAGGGTATCCCGGGTGTCGTAAGCTGGAGCGCAAATCCGACGTTAACAAGCTCTTTATCTGTCAAAATACTCTTAAATCTCGTGACGTCATGATTGTCCAAAAAAGTCATTAAATGCTTGCCCTTATAAATGCACCATTCAAAAGGACCGAATTGACGGTTTAAAGAATAGGATATTTCAAACAAATTTCTTGAATTGAAAGCGGAGTACAAACTTTTATAGTTTTCATAGTTTGTGCAGCTGTCGAGCATATTATCGTTTACTATTAAATTGTAGTCGCCGAAAAGCACTTCGCCTATCAAAACAAAATCGTCCTTTATACTCTTTACGAATTGCCTGTGCTCACTCATAAAACCTCTGTCAAGACAATATGCCACGTCAAGCCTTAGGCCGTCTATGTCAAAGTTTTCTATCCAGAATCTCACAGCGTCAAATATATGCTTTTTTACGTCCCTATTGCAAAGATTCAGTTTTACAAGCTCGGGGTGTCCTTCCCAACAGTCATACCAAAAACCTACGCCGTATGGGTCGGAATCGAAATTGAGGATAAACCAATCTTTATAAGGCGAATCCCACTTTTTTTCAATGACGTCTTTAAACGCCCAAAAACCTCTGCCTACGTGATTGAAAACGCCGTCCAAAATAATTTTTATTCCCTTTTGGTGAATGGCGTCGAACACTTCTTTGAAATCGGATATTTCGCCGAGCCTTGCGTCTGTTTTAAAATAATCTCTCGTGTCATAACCGTGTTTGTCCGATTCGAATATCGGTCCGAAGTAAATTCCGCCTATGCCGAGATTTTCAAGATGCGGCAAAAAGTTTAAAATTTTATTTATCCTGTTTGTGCTCTGCCCGTCGTTATATACGGGAGCGCCGCATAATCCCAAAGGATATATATGATAAATTGTTTTATCGTCAGTCCACATAGTATGCCTCTAATTCGCTTTAGTTTTATGTATTGATTTTTTGTTTCAGATTTATGTATTTTCCCTTTGTCTTTTTGATTATCTCTTTACTTGATTAAAGCGGATATTATCCGCTTTAATCATTCTGAGACTTGATACCGTTTAACTTGTTCCATTTGTTCCGTTTTGGCGCATTCCCTCGCCTGCCGCAACGTTAGTATAATCTAACTAAACCTATAATCCGGATATTCCTTAAAGCATTTGCTGAAGTTTTAAAATCAGTCGTAGTTTTTTAAAAACTCTATCGTTGCTTTGAATACGGCGTCTAAGGTGTCCTTTCTTACTGCCTCTATTGTATCGTGCCTTGTGTGATAGTAATAAGGAATGTCATAGTTTATGGCGGTTACGGACGTTGCGGTAAGCTTAGCCTGCGAGAAAGCCGCTCCGTCGGTAGAACCGATGGGTATTCCCGCAAATTTTGCTTTCGCTCCGCTGTCGACAATGGCTTTCATATATTTCTCACCGAGGGCTTTATCCGTCTTTACTGTCATATTTAAATCTTTTAGGTTGACGCACAGATATTCCAGCTCGGTTATGGTATCGAACGATATTATCTCGGTGGGAAGCTTCTGACACTCCGCCTTATGCGCTTTGCTCCAAGCCTTTGCTCCTCTTAATCCCGTCTCTTCCGAACCTGTCAAAATGACGCCCACTTTGGTGTGTTCAAAGGTTATGTCGTTTTCCTTGAGCGCTTTCAAAACCGCCATAGAAAGTGCGCAACCCGTCAAATCGTCGTTTGCGCCGTCGACGACTCTTTTCCAATTGTTTAGGAAAAAGAGCGGAATAAGCACAAATATCCATACAAGCGAAGAAAGTCCCACGTATAATTCGGTGCCTTGAGCAAGGTCGGGTTGAATATTTCCTATTTCGACAAGACGGTATATGCTCGTTGCCATAATATACAGCATTGAAATAAATGCAAGGCAGACGATTGCCGTCATAGCCTTTCCTCCGAAACGGTAGTTTAAATACCATTCGTTCGCGGCGTCGATATGCCCGACAAAATAGACCGCCCTTTTTACTTCGCCCGTCGGCATTTTTTCCGCGGTAACGTTGTGAGAGGTTTCCTTTTTATACATCCAGTCAAACGTAGTGCGATAAAATACAAACGCCGAGAGCATAGGAACCAGTCCCGTGACAAGCAAGATAATTGAAAGCAACGGCAAAATAAAATAACAGCCGATTGCGCACAATACGCACGTTACCGTCCAGAATATCCAACTGTAAAAAGATTCGGGGCATACGGCAAAAGGCTCGATTTTAACCTTATCGCAATACCCCTCCATATCCTTTGCCAATTTTTCCGCGGCCTTTTTTTCCCCTTCCGAACCGGAAAACCTCGTTCCGCAGCTTTTAATCGTATCGGAGATTGTATCGACCATATAGTCGACGTATTTTCCGCTTTGATTTTGAATTTTTTTCAAATCCATAACTTATCCCCTCTTATATATTTGATATTTATCGGCAATTCGATATGCCGAAAACTTAAATACGGTTTTGCCTGCAATTATTCTATTACTCGATTTAAATAACCGCTTTAATTTTAAAAGTCGAGTTTAAAAATAAGAGCGCAAAATAAATCGAAATATATCGATTTTTCCGTGCTCTTACCACACATTATAACTCGTTAAGGTTTCTGAGTATAAGGCCCAAGAGCTGTTTTAAAACTGTAAACTCCTCGTCGCCGAAATCTTTAAAGGCATGACGTGTAAAATTTTCCTTTACGCTTATTATCTTCTGTCTTACTTCGTCGCCCTTTGGCGTAAGATTTATTACAAACTCGCGCTTATCCATCTCGGACAGCGTAACCGTTATATACCCTTTTTGCAATAAAAGTTTTACGCTCCTCGAAACCAGCGCTTTTGAAACGTTTTCTTCTTTCGCTATCTCGCTTGAAGTAAATTTAGTTCCTAAATGAGACAAAACCTGAATCTCATTGGGAGTCAGTTTAAATTTTTTCAGCTCATCGTGAGAATAGGTCTTGTATAATTTCAAAACCTTTCCGAAAGCGGTATAATAAAGTTCAAATTCTTTCATAATTCACCACGCCAATATTTATTTTTAAAGCATATAAATTGCCTTTAAATCGAATTTATTTTCTGAGCGACGGCCATAGCCGAAGACCAAGCCCATTGAAGATTATATCCGCCGCATATGCCGTCTACGTTTAAAGCCTCGCCGGCGGCAAAAAGTCCCTTTGATAACAGGCTCTCAAGATTAAAGTCGAATTGTAAAGTATCAAGCCCGCCACAACATACCTGCGAAAGGGAAAAATCGGCATTTTTTATCGGTTTTACAATATAGTGTTTTATAACTTTCAAAACGTCTTCTTTTTGCGACTTTGCTCTCTCATGAATTCTTTCCGAGACTTTGGTATGAAAAATCCCGCTATAATTTTTTAAAATTTCATGCGCTGCCTTTTGAGAATATTGAGGTAAAAAATCGATAAACATTTCCCCCGATTTTCCTCTGGCAATAAGCGACGAAACGTTAAACGAGGCGATGCCGCTCAATCCGTAATCTTTGAAAAGTATTTCGCCGTACTCAGACGCATCACCGAAATGAAGCGTTGCTTTTACCCTTATACCTCCTAACCCTTTTACGGATTCTCTATCCGTAAGAATTGGACAAAGCGACGGTTTAAACGCAAAAAATTTATGACCGAAAGGTTTGAAAAGCTCCAAGGACGAATATCCGCCCGAAGCAGAACTTCCCGAACAAAGCACGACGTTTTTTGCCGTGAGAATTTTGCCCGATTCAAGATGAATTTTGTATCCGTCCGATATCTTTTCAATTTTTGACGCTCCGTCGGAAGTTATAATGTTTACAACTTTTCTTCTTAAAACGTTAAGTACGGTAGCCGCACTTTCGCTGTAAGGGTAAACTTTTCCGTCCTCTTTAACCGCAGTCAAAAGACCCAGCGAATTAAAAAGCGAGACAGTCTTGCTCGGCGGAAACTTTTCTAAAAAGGGAGCGACGAACTCAGGCGCATTATAACCGTCAGGCGATATGTTTATGTTTGTAAGATTGCATTTACCGTTGCCCGTAGCAAGCAATTTTTTGCCCACCCTGTCCGCCTTTTCGATAAGCACATATTCATCCTTTAAAAGATTTGCAAGCAAAAGTCCGCTTGCTCCTGCCCCGATTATCGCCGTTTTCATAAATACATTTTAGCATTAAAAATCCTTATTGTAAATACGAAACGCAAAAAAAGTTAACTTTTTAATTATTTTTATTTTTAAGAAGGCTCGGAAACTTTTATTTCAAAACCGATAATATTTAAAAGCGCATTCTTAGTTTTAGGTTAGACATACAATTATAAATAAAATTTTATAAATTTTTTTAATAATTAAAGACTTGATTTAAAAAGCCGTTTTTTAATGCGTCAAACTAAATAAATCGATTAAAAAACGGCTTCCCGTTAGATATAGAAAAAGGACGGAAAGCCGTCCTTTTGTTTTATCAATAAACCGTTGCGATATTTGCCATTGCTTTTTTCTTTTCCTGTTGAAATTCGCTTGACCAAGTTGAAATATCCGTCTTTTTGTTGGTAAGCAAGAAACTGATTTCCAATTTATCTTTATGCTTCCAATAAAACTCCTCGCTTATGCGCTGATACCTTGCAACGTATTCCCATCTTATTTTGTCGGCATATTTTTCCATAAATTCTTCGGATAAATCCTGTCCTGCGGTTATATCCGTCCAATTTATCTTATCCGCAAACTCAAGTATAAACTTTTCCGAAAGCTTCTGACAAGCCGAAAGCGCCTTCCAGTCGTTCCATTTGAAATTTGCCATATTCTTTCTCAAAAATGCCTCGGAGACCTTTTGTCTTGAAAGAATCGCCGACATATCAAGCCGGTCGATATGTTTTTCGATAAATGCTTCGCTAAGCGTCGCCCTGTTTGAAACCATTCTCCAATTAAGTTTATCCGCAAATTGTTCTATAAAAGCCTCGCTGAGATTCGGGTCCGCACTTATAGCGTCCCAATTCTCTTTATGACTTTTTATTATTTTTTTAAAATCTCTGTCAAGTCCCATAATTTCACTCTCCTTTGTGCTTTGTTATATTTTACCACATACAAATTGAAATTTCAATATGCAATTTTTTTATAAAAAGGCAGGATATACTCAATTAAAGATAAATTGAGTTTAAACCGCCGTTAAAACTAAAATAAATAGCGGTGTTAAACCGCCTGTTTTATCGGACGTAAAATCGCATTTTTGACTGATTCCGCAACAGATAAAACCTTAAACCGATGCAAACAAAAACGGCGAATGCAAGCCGTTATAAAATAAAAGCCTCTTTAAAAAGAGGCTGTCGTTTAAAGCAAAACTATTAAATATGATTGTGATTTTAGTTGTCGAAATATGAGGTGTAGACGATTTTATATTCGCTGTTCGGAAAAAGCCTGTCGTGAAGGTCGATAAAGTAGTCGTCCGTCATAGAAGCTATGAAGTCGCACACTATCTGATTGGGCTCGGTTTCGGAATAAGGCACGCTTTTTTTGTAATATTTATAATAGGTATCGATATTTTCGATATGATGGCGGTAAATGACCGACTTTGTATTTTTAGAAACGACGTCGGAGAGCATCTTATCGTAAATATCTTTAAACATCGGTTTTATAATTCCGTTATATTTACTTTCTAAATCTTCCGACTTATATATATATTCATAATTTTCTTTTTTTGCCGCCTTCAAAGCGTTAAAAGCCGTTTCGCTAAGCATAAGATAATCTTTGCGATAGCTATGCTCCAAAATATCAATCGTGAGATTATTTATAATTTCAGAATTGTTGGTCCCGATTTCCGACATTGAGAATTTGTCGTCAATATCGAGTTTTTGCGCTTTTCTCGCGTCCTGTCTGTCTTTGCCGAGATATGCTATGATATCGCTTATGCGCACGACGCAAGCTTCTAACGTTACGGGAACAAGCTTTTCAATCGCCTTTTTGTCAACGTAACAATTTTCCACCTTTTTATCGAATTCCTCAAACGTGATGGGCGGCGCAGGACGGTATTCTTTAAGTTCAAATTCGCCGTTGTGACAAAGTATTCCGTCAAGCGTTTGAAGCGATAAATTTCTAAGATACAGCGTATCGAGAACACGCACGCTCTGCACGTTGTGGTTAAAATATCTTCCCGTGTTATTATAAAGCAGTTCGCTTAAAAATCTCTCTCCTGCATGTCCGAACGGAGTATGCCCTATGTCGTGCCCGAGCGCAATCGCCTCGATTAAATCGACGTTAAGCCCCAGCACCGCCCCGAGGTCACGCGCAATCCTCGATACAATCTGCACGTGAAGTCCGCGGCGGGTTATATCGTCGTTTTTATAAAATGAAAAAACCTGCGTTTTATCGCCGTATCGGTTATAAACGGGAAGATGTAAAATTTTTTCTACGTCCCTGACAAAGGCAGGTCGCACAAAAGTCGCCTTGTCCTTATCGGGATTTCTCCTTATGATTAAATTGTCCGACATGGCGTAAGGATTTTTCCAATTGTTCTTTTTATCCAGGCAAATCTGCCTTTCAAGATAATCGCTGGGTGATTTAAACATATTATTCCTTTTAATTCAGACCGTCATTATAATGTATCGTTGCCATAAGCTTATAAATTTTACGGCAATATCGTTATTCGATGCTTAATTATATCACAAAACCCGATTAAAATCAATTCCCTTTTAAAGACTGTCGGCTATTCAAAAGCGGCGGCTTGAAAACATCTTTATCTTATAATACTACCGAAACATTAAAGCAATTTTAATCGTAATACTCTTTATAAAGACTTTTTCCGATAGAATATACCTCGGCGTCAAAAAGAACGAGATATATTTCCATATTATTGCTTTTTAAAAACTTAGTTATCTCACCTACAGCAACGCTGATTGCATCTTTTTTCGGATAACCGTAAACCCCTGCCGAAATAAGCGGAAACGCAATCGTTGCAAAGCCATTTGCCTTTGCAAGAGCAAGCGATGATTTGTAGCAGGATTCAAGCAATTCTTTTTCGCCTCTGTTCCCGCCGTGCCAGACAGGCCCTACCGTATGAATGACGTATTTAGCGGGCAAACTGTAGCCTTTTGTCAATTTGGCCTCGCCTGTATTGCAACCGCCAAGCGTTTTACATTCTTCCAAAAGCATATGCCCTGCCGCTCGGTGAATCGCTCCGTCCACACCTCCTCCGCCCAGCAAGGTTTTATTTGCCGCATTAACTATTGCGTCACATTCGATTTTCGTTATATCCGCTTTTATAATATGCAAAGACATAATCTCTCCTTTACAGCATGCCTACTTGCCTGTTTTATCTATAAATTGTCGTCGCCGTGGCATAGAAATTTACCTATTTGATTGACAATTTGATATCACCTACCTATTGCAAGTTTGATAAAGCTTAAATTATATTGGAAAAGGGGGCAATATTTATAATCATATTATAATAATTATAGCATTAAATTCAATGTTTTTCAACGGGCAATGAAGAGGCAAAAGCTCGTTTTGTCTAACCGAATTTAGTTTAAATCTGCCCGTTGACTACGATAAAGTCAGATGATAAAATATATACGCAATTGAGCACAGTTAAAAATTTTCATTTGTGCTACAACTTAAGGGAGGCAAAATGACTCAATCGGATATAATTGCCTTTTCCGTAACGGGAGCCATCGCTCTGTTGCTCGTAATATTGTCGGCGGTTCTTCTATCGGGAAAGGGCGCAAATTTAATTGCGGGCTTTAATACCCTACCTAAAGAGGAAAAGGAAAAATACGACAAGGTAAAACTCTCGCGGTTTATGGGTGCAATACTTTTGCCGATAGCTATTTGCACTCCGATGCCTGCCTTAGCGGGATATTTTAAAATCGACTGGCTGATATATTTATACATTGCCATTATTGTTTCCCTGTGTCTGTTTGCCCTACTTTTTGCTAACCTTTCAGGAAAATTTAAAAAATGATTTGTAACGGCTTTTAAAGTCTACTGCGCAATTATATCGGCATTGATTTTATTTGCGTAATTTTCGCCAATCTGTCCGATAAATTTAAAAAATAATTCTTTGCAAGCAATCCTCTTTTAATGCTCTGTCATATAGTAATATTGATGTCTTTAGGAGAAATTTATGATAATTATTGACAGAGAATTTTACGGCCTTTGCGAAGAAATTAAATCTCTTGACGAAAAAGAAATGTATTACCGTATGAGAAAGGCATTTGACAAAGTGCCGGAAGTGACGAGAAAAAGCTGTGAAAATTTTTTTAACAAATTCGGGTTTTGGGGGAAACTCGACAGCGAAAAAGGTATTTTTGAAGAAATAGCATTAAAACAAATTGCGCTTAAAGATCATATAGACGACTTTGTCCGATTATATGAAAAACTGTGCGATTTCCGTTCCAAAAAAACGCTTTTTTCCATTCTTTCAAATTGGTATAGATACGATTTTAAATCCACTTCAAGGACAAAAGAAAACCTTTTTGACGACTACTTTGACCACGATATATTAAAATGTTCTCCCGATGAGGTCATTGCCGACCTCGGTGCGTATACGGGAGACAGCGTGATTAGCTATATAAAAAACTACGGCGAGGATTGTTATAAAAAAATATATTGCTATGAAATTACGCCTTCGACTTTTGAAAAGCTCAAACAAAATCTTGCAGGCTATAAAAACATAATTTTTAGAAATTGCGGTATAGGCGACAGGCAAGAAACTCTCTGCCTGGCTAACCGAAACAATGACGTTTCGTCGAATACCCTATCCGCCAACGGCGAAAAGAGCGTAAAAGTTACTACGCTCGACGAGGATATAAACGAGCCTTTAACTTTGATAAAAGCGGATATAGAAGGCTATGAGTTAAAGGCGATACACGGTGCAAAAAATCATATAGCAAACGAAAAGCCCCGCCTTTTGATTTCAGTATATCATAACAACGACCACCTGTGGCAAATCCCCGAAACAATAAATAGCTATAACGACTCGTATAAATTTTACCTGAGATATAACAGTTCTCCGATTTACCCTACCGAAATAACGCTTTTTGCGGTTTAATTTTTAAATAACTTCTCAAAAAGCATAGCATGATATAAAACTATCTATGAGCGTTTGAAGGTAAATAAAATTAAAAATCCTGCCTTGCAGCAGGATTTTTAAATATGAATTTAACTTAAACGGTTTTCAATTTTTTTGAAAATCATTCGCTAAATTATTTAACCTATTACGATTTTTAATTCGATTAAAATTTATTCCACAAATTGCTTTACCCATTCCTTTGCTTCCGCTTCCTTCATAAGCGAATTGAGCAATCTGCCCTTTCCCCAGTTCAAGGAAGGGTAACTTTTCTTTAAAGCCTCTTCCGCTTTCCCGATTCCGCTTCCGCCGCTCGTGGCAAACGGAACGATAAGTTTTTTGCCGAAGTCGTAGCTTTCCAAAAAGGTGTCGATTATATGCGGAGCGATATACCACCATATCGGAAAACCGACAAAAATCACATCGTATTCGTTCATATTCTCTACGCCGCCTTTGATTTTCGGTCTTGAAGCGGGGTCTTTCATCTCCACGGAAGAACGGCTGTGACTGTCCATCCAATTTAAATCGGAGCTTGAATAAGGAACTTCAGGCTCGATTTCATAAAGGTCCGCCCCTGCAGCTTTCGCCAGCGTCTTTGCAGCCTTTTTCGTCGCCGCGGTGCAAGAAAAATAAGCAACCAAAACTTTATTCATAAAAACCTCCTTAATGTTAACAAAGATTTTCTTTTTTTAAACTCTATGCTAATTAAAATACTCTCTTATGGAATTCAAAGCGTTAAACAGCCTCGGAATACCCATATAAGGCATTGCCTGCACCAAGACGCATACGATTTCTTCTTTTGAGTTTCCCGCTTTCAATGCCCCGTTAAAATGCGCTTTTACTTGCATCTCGGAGCCGCCCAACGCCGCAAGCGCAGATATAATTAAAAGCTCCCTCGTTTTCGAATCCAACCCCGCCCTCGATGCAAAATCGCCGAATTGCAACTCGGTCAAAAATGCGGGCAAGGCTTTTGCAAAATCATCGGGAAGCCAAACATACCTTTCGGCTATCTCGTTTCCGTAAAGGGGATTTTGCAAGTCAAGACCTGTCAAATATCTGTTTTCTTCCGTGACTGTTTTCCCTCCCTTTAACGGCATGGCTATTCCGCTTTCTTTGAAAGCCTCGTTCATAATTCCGATAGCGTTCAATGTTTTGGGAAATCCTATGACCGGCGCACATTGATATATCGCCTCTCTAATCTCTATCGGGTCAACCCCTATATTTAAACAAGCCGAGATGTGTGCTTTAAGCTACGGCAAAGTCTGATTTACCGTCAAAACGGTTACCGTAACAAGTTCCCTCGTCCGACTGTCAAGCGAGCCGAGATAAAACACCTCACCGAATATGAATTTCTGCAATATTTGCATAAATTCCCCGTCCGTCCCGCTTCCGTCTGACGGCATTGCCTTGAACAATTCTTTAAACTTTTCGTCGGTTCTTTCAATCCTGTTCATATCCACCTCTTATTGAGCCAAAAAATTAAATCAATAACAAAATTTTTTTATTTTAACGAAACCGATAAGCCAAATTTTTATTTTTAAACATTATACCACAATAAACAAATATGTCCATACCGCTTATAAATTTAATTAAACACAAAATTTTTATTAAAAGCGGAATATCTTTTTGCACCATATAAACGCATCTTTAGCACACCGTAAAAAAATCAGAGCATTTTCGGCAACTTATATATGCAAAATAAAAAACAGCTATGTTATAGCTGTTTTAATAGGAACAAACGGCAACGTAAAAAAATTGTTAAACAGTCGCATAAGATATAATTATATGAATGAATATTTTATTCCGTGTCCGCCGATAGACAAAGTCTGTATAATACCGTCTGCGGGAATAAGTTGCAAAGCTCCGTAAGTCATATATCCGTGTCCGTCAATTTTGTAGAGCTTTTCAACTATGATTTTGCCATTATCGAATAGGCTCCCTTTGTCAATTTCAATATTTATCGTATAAAAATCTTTATAATAATTTTCGGCAACTTGTTTGCTCATGCTATTAATCAGATATGAATTAATTGTTAAATTAGTCCGCCAAAATTCCTGATAAGGTTCAAAATCATAAACGCCGTAAAGATAATAAAGGCCGTCCTGTTCTTTTATGCTGCCGTCTTCTTGAAAGATATCTTCGTCGGGTATGCTTGGCATATCGTTTTCATCGACTTCATAGAATAACATTCCAACAGCACGGAATTCATAATAAACGGGAGTTATTTCCGCATCTTGCGCACATGAAAATTCGTTTGACGAATAATAATTATCTCCGTCTTTGTAAAGCTTATCATTGACTTTCCAATAGACAAGCGTTTGGCCGCTTTCGTTTTTATTTTGAATAATGCTAAGAGGCGTTAAAATTTTAAACGGCTCGTTTTTGAGAATATTGTAATATCTGAATTCATCATTCTTTTGCTTTCCGTTTACTGTGTCGGCATCGTCTAAGTCTTTGTTGAATTTGGAAACGCTTGCTATTTCGTCATTTGTATAGATAATATCGTATTCATTCGGTAAGGCAACAACGCAATGTGTTTCATCTGCAATAAAATCCGAAACAGTGTTTCCGTCATTGCTGTCGCAGGCGGCAAGAGGCAAACAACAAAGAATAACGATAATTAAAAGCAAATAAATCCTTTTCAATCAAATACCCTCCGATATTTTATTTTTTTCTCTCTATTTAATTAAATATATGATAGCACAAACAGAATGAGTTTTCAACAATGCGACATAAAAAACCCAAACGACACTATGACAAGTCGGTGAATAAACATTCACCCGTCAAACAGCTTGTTTTTCGCAATATGGGTATATTCATTTGGTTCAACCTCGCCTAAATAGCATCTTGCCTGCCATATTCTAATGGGTTAAACTATTTATGTCATTCATGTAACACTTTTTCTTCTTTGTATTTATTGAGTGGTAGACCCCGTATCCTGGCAAGGGTGACACTTTTTTTACCTCTTCGGCATGACATTTTAGAGCCGCCCGTCTAACGAGCGTTTTTCTGTTAACAAAAAACGGCAAGCATTTGTGCTTGCCGTGTTAGATTTGGTTATTTTCAAAAACAACTATCTTCCGGTCTCGAATAGAACCTAATATCCATCTTTTCTTCCAAATATAATCTTAATACAAAAATTTCAATTTTTTTATCACTTCTCTTTTGCACAAGATAATACCTAGTGTAATCTGAAGCGTTCTCCGGTTGAACTATTTCTAAAGTGCGCGTTTCGCCCGTAAGATCGGTTATCTCTTCATTATTTTTTAAATTTGTGCTGATATCCCAACAAATTATTGCTTTCAAATTTCTAAAAGTATGATTAAATTTTTTATCTAAATAATACTTCATTTCTACATAAAATAATTTAGAATGTTTTATAGGGCAATCATCCTTCCCTTTAACAATTATATCTATACCTTTGTGAGTATTATAATCTATTATTGTAAATGGAAATAAATCCTTATTTATGCCCATTAATTGTATAAATAAAGAAAAAACAGCTCCTTCACTTTGAGGCTCTACTAAAACATTATCTCCTACCTTAGCTATTTTTGTGCTATTGATACGTTTAATTCGCCATTCAAAGTCTTTTTTCTCGCTCTCATCTGTTTTATACGCTTCGGCTTCCGAGTCTAGCCACTCTAAATCTTTCCAGGCATCACCAGTTGTAAAAGACATATATATATTTCTTGCAACTTCTTCTAAATCTTCCAATATTGCTGCCTTTGTATTTTCAACAGACCCGCGATTCGCTGTTAACTGTAAGTTTTGACAGTTTATAAAAGCATGAAACCTAGTATATTCAGTTCCTTTCTCAACTATCCACTCATTCTTTCTTTGAATTGGAATAAAATCTTTACAAAGCCATAAGCCATATCGATCTTGTACGCTATATGCGCCTCGTGGCGCCGAATAACCGCGACGAGAAAGCATTTCGTTATACAAATATTTAACTTTATTACCTTCCAGGCAAAATATTGCTTGATATGAAATGTGCGGAAATCTTGTCAATGTGCCTTCAATTATCTTCTTGGCGCAATAATAGTTTGAAGCATCTGTCATATAATCATCAAACAGGGCACTAACTGACTTACTTTCGTCAGGAAAAACGTGTCCGAAAGATAATTCTTCATATGTATTACAATCTAGGCCTTTTAATTGCAACTTTACATCAATATTATCTTTTATTCCGAATTCCTTTTCAATTGAGCCGAACTTTGTAAACCAATAAATATAGTCTTTTATATTTTTATGCGTGAATTTTTCAAAACTGTTATTATTAAAGCCGAAAACTTCTATATGCGTATAATTATTACCTTCGCTATCTACAGTTTCATAATCTACTATTGGTATGATATCGTTAAATAGATTTTTATAAGGCTCATTCATTGTCGCTCTAATTAAATGCCCGTCTTGCTTTGTTTCTAAATAAATTTTTGAACTATTAAAATAAACTTTCGTTCCATGCCCCTTTTCTCCGATAGTGTCTTTTTTCCCTTCGGCATTTTTGCTTTTACCATTTATTGAATTACCCAAATCAAAAAAAGCGAACATGCCCTCTTCATCCATACCATTGCCATCATCTTCTAATATTATTTTTAAAATATCAGTGCCATAATCATTAAAAATTTCAAACCCGATTTTTATATTCTTCGCATGAGCATCAAAAGCATTACTAATGGCCTCTCTAACCAATTCCAACGGTTTTGCAAAATCAAAAGCTATTTCCTTAAATTCTTTAGAAGCATTGACTTTAGGTTCGTATCTCATATAATCTTCTCCTATGGAAATTAGTGTTATAATATTATAACATAACAAATCTTAAATTGTAAAGAATTTTAATAAATACAAAAGTTTCATCAAATATTCAATATTACGTTTGCTTCGCAAACTAACGTCGTACTGCATGCGCTGAAGCGTGGCGGGACGTTACCCGCTATCCGACAAAAACAAAAAAAACTAAACCCATTTATTCGATTTAGGTTTTTTTGGTGGAGTGGGCAGGGCTCGCCAACAGCGAGCATTTAAATGCGAGCGTGACTGCTCGGAATGTCGTCTTTAAACTTAAAACAAACTTTGTTTGTTTTGTCGTCTTTTTAACGCATTCCTCGCTTTCCGCAAAAGCAGGCTTTTGCGGATTTTTACATAACGGTTAATAGATCGTCAAAACACTGTTTTGAAGATAAGGAGGAGCATGCGGATAAAGCGAGATTTTGCAAAAATCGAAGCAAATAGCTTTGCTCCGACGCCGTCGCAGTTTTGCACAAAGTGCAAAATCGTTTGCCTAGCAAACAAAGTTCGAGCCCTTTTATTTTTGTAATGAAAAACAGCTACTATGTAGCTGTTTTGTGGTGGAGAGGTTGTAACCTAAAACGAATTTGTATGCATATTCATTTCCGGCTTGAATTACAACCGTATTCAAAGCATGAACAAGTCTAAACAAGTCTGAAGCATGTACGCCACATTCAGCATCTCTTTCATGTATATATTGAAAATCAACTTTTCAAATAGAATTTAGGTCAACAATCATAATGTGTTCTTCATCCGTCTCGCAAATTGTCTTAAATCCCGCTTTTCGATATAGCTTCACTGCATAATTATCCTTTTGAACAGATAAAGAAAGCTTTGCATAGCCGGCAGCTTTTTCCGCTAACAGCATTTGTGTGAGTAATGAAGTTCCGATTCCCATACTCCTGTGCGCTTTAAGAACGGACATCGCAAGGGAAGGCGTATTCTCATCAATATGTCCGTAGTCGTTCATAATTCTTGCCCATATTGCGCCTACAATATTTCCGTCAACTTCTGCAATCAAAGCCTTATCGTGTTTGCTGTTTCCAAAATCTGCAATATATACTTGCAATTCGGGACAAGTTATCACTGATTTAGGCGGCGCAGCCGTGCCGTCCGGAATATAAATTGCTTCGTACAAAAAATCACTGAGCAGACTATATTCTTCCTTTCGCATTTCCCTTATAGAGTAGCTCATATTTTACTCGTTCCTTTGTCAAAAAATAGCCTTTCCGCATACAAGCATTTATAAATTTAATAGGTACGCCCATGCGTTCTGCGACTTGTTCCGGCGTCATTCCGCTATCCAAGAAACGCCTGCATACGACCTTCATATTCTCTCCGACTTCGATAATATGCTTATCGGAATCATATCAGTGAACGCCTCTCTGTCCCCAAAAATGCTCCATAATCGTGTGGACATATTCAATATCACATTACTTCAACTTATCAGCAAACTTGTCAAAGTCATCTGCCTCAAAATTGTGACGATTTTTTCATTGCGGAATTTCTCCGATTCTTACGCTGTATTTGTGTAATAATTATAACACAAATACAAGAGATTTTCAAACTTTTATGGGCGATAGAATCAATTTGGCACTATGGCGGGTGCTTGAATAAACGAGCGGCTCGGCTGCGCCTCGCCGTTC
>ERZ779737.317-NODE-317-length-47713-cov-2.331319_pt1 | contig 47713 bp, 46 predicted proteins | sample MGYA00511889_ERZ779737 | MGnify/ENA primary metagenome ERZ779737 (study PRJEB29588, sample SAMEA2163575) | human gut metagenome | biome: human gut; feature: human-associated habitat; material: faeces | place: Denmark | collected 2008/2010 ... | reverse complement strand
TTGCCGAGCTTTTGCATTATGTTTATGCTGTTTTAATTTTTCTTTATCGGCAATTATGCGATTCTGGTTGATAGTTCGTACTATCCAATCTGTTGTTTCCTGATTAAGAACAGAGGTTCTATATTGCAAAATTGCGCGTTTGAGACTGTACCTATTTACAACAATACTATTTACGATATGCACTTTTAATTCTGCATTGTTATTGAAAACTACAATAGGGATAAAAGGTATATCTACAGAACATTTGAGCAAGTGACGCAAAAATCTTACATGACCAGCATTCTGTTTTATGGGATTATAAAATTGATGCTTACTTTTATAGATGGTTTGAGTCCAGTATTCACTATTTTCACCACCTAAAATCCAACCTTTATATCCCTTTGTTTCAATCACAAAAACGCCATAGGGCGAAACCACAATATGGTCTATCTGCGTAGAATATCCATTACTTTCAAATAGCAAGTCATTGAATATAACATACTCTTCGGGTAATTCCTGTATCTTGTTATTTACAAGTTTTTCAGAATACTTGCCTTTCCACATTGGTATCTTCAACCTAATGAAGATTACCAATACAAAAAAGAATATGATACCGACAATGTACATATTACTGATTCAATAGATCCTTTTTATCCATCTTTTACTTGATTCAAATCCCCATTGAACATGCCATCTTCTTCCTGTTACTTTATCTAGCAGAAGAAATTGATATATATTTTTTGTAGGATATAATTCAAATGTTCCACAGCCCGTACCAAGAGATAGGTCTTCGTCATTAAGGGTTGCAGAACCTTCTTTATCATCATCCAAAGACCATTGTACAATTTCTATTTTCCCTGTCATTGTATCTAATTGCAGAAAATTATAGATATTTTCTGTTGGATATAGTTTGTATCTATCAAGTCCATGCATACGAAAATCTATATCTTCTACAATAGCATGTATTTTAATCAAAGTAGAATCATTAACTGTTTTGGTATGTGAAATGGAACTTTCGTTTTGTGCAGAAACACATAACGGAATTAAAAATAAATAAAAAATAATCGCAAGTTTCTTCATAGGTAAATCATTTAAGTAATTAAAATTAAGTGTAACAGTATAGCTAATGCTGTATTTATTTCTTCTTATTTACATCCCATTTAAAAATATAAATATAATCTCCGACAGGAATGTTTACAATCAAAATCTTACCTTTTTTCCTTTTAATATTCATATAGCCAATAATAGCTTCATCGGGATAAATAGTTGTGGTTTTTAAATATCCTTGTTCACGTATAGTTCGGTCATTATCCATCATTTGTCCTAATGTAAGCATTTGATTGGTAGATGCGACATTTGCTTGATATGCTGCATTAGCGTCATAATGATTGGTTATGGTAGTATAAGCATAACCATTAGAAGAATAAGACGTAGAATAGGATGTTGAATATCCTGCAGTTCCTGCATTAATGCCAGCAGAGATTCCATATAATGCCATAGCCCATGCTTGTGAGCGTTTTATTTTTTTTTGATATTCTTCATTTGTATATACTTCAAGTTTTAAAGTATCGTCTTTTTTTGTTAGTAGATTAGAGTGTACGCTGTCAGGTTGAAATACAATTGGGGTTTCACTTAAATTCTTGATAAAAATATCCAAGTGATAGTATTTTCCATAATCATCTTTTTCCTCAAAGCATGAAAGACCTACAACAAAATCATTTTTGTTTAAATAAGCCCAAAATTTTCCATCATTATATTCTGTCAGGATAGAATCGTTTTGGGGGTATATGAATGTTTGGGCTTTACATATGGTTGAAAGCAATAAAAATATTACTGTGAATATATTTTTTTTCATACTCTTGTTGATTATAGTGTTTGATTATAATACTCCTCTATTTCTTTGATTGCTAGTTTTATATCTTTCTGTTTTGCACATATAGAGTATTTGTATTGATCTAAGAAAAAATCAAAATTGCTTTTTACTGATGACTTAATCCAATCGTCAGAAGAAAAACTCAAATGCTCTTTTATTTGCTTTTTGGTATTAAGCAATTCTTGTAATGATATATTATATTTTCTACTGAAAAGCAGTTCTTGTAATCCACCGACATAACCCAATGCCCATTTAAAATAATCCTCATCCATAGATTTCACTTCATCTACGTTCATCCCCTTATATTTACCAAAAGTTAGATTATTACTTTCATCAAGGCAATTCCATTTTAGATTATCAACATCTTCTATGAGATTTTCAATTAGTTCCCAATTACCACAACCGCAACAATCTATCACTTGTTCTTCTGTAATACCATTTTCAGGTTTCCCGTCAGTTAGTCTATATCCATAGGCTTCACCATAGTGTCCTTTTGGCTTTACCCTTGTTACCATATAAGAAAGATGATACCACCCATTTCTTCTTACAACAAAAGGAGTTCCCTTTCCTAAAAACCTCCAAATATCAAAAATATTCTCACTATTCATTTTTACAGACTTTGATAATTCTTAAAATTATGTCATTAATGCGGACCAAGAAATTTATCTCCATTAAGATGAATCATGTGGTCTGGCATATCTGCAATCCAGACTTCTGTCTCCCATGCAAGATGTTCGGAGAATTTTTTGAATGTCACAAAATCAAGGAATGCTGTTACATAAATCTTCCCTGCAGTAACATTTTCCGTCATGGACTCAATCTCCAAAATTCGTTTGGGATCCATTGGACCAACCGATGTTACAGATTCAATAAAATATATCCAATTCTTATCTTCTCGGTAGAGAACCACATCGGGCATCTTATCGTGCAATGTAATTTCAAAGCCAAGTGCAGAAAGTTTTTCTATGTTTTTAACCATATCTTTCTGAATCGTATCGCCGACATACAGGCATTCCGAATGAGGTGCAAACCTTGGAGCAAATTCTTCTATAATTGCCTTTTGTAGTTGATTATGCTTGCCTGAACTAAAGGTAAAATCTTTATCATTTATCTTAACAGGCATCTTTTGCATTCTTTTTTTTGAAGCATAAAGATTGGAAAGTGTATCATGTTTGTAAAGGAACTGCGCTAACGATGCACTTTCTTCGCAAACACAATTTTCATTATCGCTTATTGATTGAATGACTGTCAAAAATTCTGGAGTAATTCGATAACGATAATTGGGACTATTTGTTGCTTTGCCGTTATCTTCTATTAATGCTGCCGTTCTGAAAGGGTGCATAGCTTGCTTACGGAAAGTTTCTCTTGAATTTTCAGCATATATTACTCCATAATTATCGGCAATGAAAGCTATAATGTCATGGATTCTTATCCAGTCATTTGTTGCATCACTCCAAGGCGTTTCGTTCTTTAATTTTGCCATGGCAAGCAATGTCAGGCAACAAAGTGCCCCTTGCTGTCTGGCTGGCATATTAAGTTTTGCCAATAGGTCTTTTGCTATATCTAATTTATCCATTTGCTAAGTATTATATTACAATTCGTAACCGACAATTCTTTGTGCATCAATTCCCTACCCATTTCTTCAATGATATTTCGCTCTGGAATTGGCATCTGATTTATTTCCGTTGAATTAACCTGAGTTGAGCCATTGAGAATCCTATAATAGTTATCATACAGACTGGAGTTCAATATGACATACAATCCATACGTCACGCAAGGTGAATCACATTTGATAAAATTGATTTTATTCTGTGTACTGATATATGCGAATTGCGGATATTTTTGTTTCAAATATATGCCACACTGCAATCTACGTTCTTCTTCTTTTGAAGTAAAACGCTTTATCATTAGAAAATCACTATTCTCCTGCAAGAATCCTTTTCTATCAGTTTTAATAACTTCACTTTCTTTTCCTAATGGCCATGTTACACGACCATTTTGAATGTGTTGGGAATAAATAAGAGGATATGCGCCCTCTTCCAACTGGTCTCGTAAAACTTCCCTTGTCCTAAAATCGACTATGATGCCAGTCTGCATTTTCAAATTTAGTTCAGGTAGAGTTTTAGGAAAACGATTGATTTGATTGAGAACCGTTGCATCTTTATCATTCGTAATGAGATAGACGAATTGATTTTGAGCTACAACAGTTTCATAAGGAGCACAAAATTGTACAATATCCTCAAAACTGGAAGTTGAAGAAGATGTGATTGACACATAGTCTGGAATACGCTTCGTCTTCTTTACTTTTATAATAATCGTCTCTTGTAATACTGATTCTCCGTCAAAGACTTTATCCCTGCTTTCAAACAAGTGCATATTTGTAATTACACAATGTTCAAACAGATATTGCCTAAAACGCTTGAAATATGCCCCAGAAGTCCAAGAACGAGGAACAATATACACTAATTCAGAATCTTGTTTCAAATTATGAATACCCATAGCCCAAAATAGGAAATACAAGTTTGGTGCACCATAGCAAACACTCGGCATCGCTTTCGCTTCCTTTGCTTCTTTGGGAATTTTCAAATATGGAGGATTTCCTATAATATAGTCATAGAACCTCGCATTATCTGAAAATAGAGAATTATCCTCAAATAATTGGCTCGTCAAATAATTGTCTTGTATAATCTCATAATTTATACCGCATTCTTTCTTAGCCAAATCCAAATTGGATTTCAGTAAAGGTAAGACCAGCTCATCGGTTTCATAACAGGTAAGATATATTCTACCTTTATAGCCACTCTGAATCAATTTGTCAATTACCGCAGCAGACAATATTCCAGTACCTGCACCTGCATCTAACAGATGAAGTTCAGGTTTTGTCAAATCAAAACAGAAAAGAGAAGCCATAAAATTAGCAGTAGCCATATTCGTAAAGAACTGGCCATACTTCTTCCGTTTCAACTTTGGCACAGAAGCAATAAAACTATCCGTGTTATGTATTATCAAACTTAGCATTTTATTTCTTCTCTATTGTTCCATCTACAATCAACTCTTTCAGTTCAACCGAAAGTAGTTGAGCTATTTTATACAATGTCTCTAAATTGGGTTGTTGGCGATTGCAACAATAGGCATTTGTCGTACTGAAACTTTTCCCTATCTGTTCAGAAAGCCATTTTTGAGATAAGTCTTTCTCTACTAATACTGTTTTTATTCGGTTTAATTTCATCATTACACATTGAAGTCTTATGCAAAATTACAAAATAATTGGCTAAACATAGCATTATTTGCGATAAATGTATTCTGTATTTCAATATTTACTTTGTAAACATTGACAAACAAAGGGAAAGAAAAGGCTCTCCCTTTGCTTGCGTTGCGACTTCATTAAAAGACACCATCAAACAGACTGACTGCCTCAATCTTCTTTTCAAAGTTCACTTTGGCATAGACTTCTGTAGATGTTACGCTGCTATGCCCAAGCACCTCTTTTACCGATGAAATATCCGCACCTGCACTGATAGCCAATGTAGCCGTTGTGTGCCGACTGGAATGGTAGGTAAAATCCTTTTCTATCCCGGCTTTATCCTTTATGCGCCTTACATACTTTGATATGTTGTCGGACTTCTTCACCAAATGGAATACCAAGCTGTCGGGATTGTCATCCTCACGGGGAGGTAGAAGAGATAAAGCCATATCATTGAGCGGAATTGATACGGGGCGTTTAGTCTTGCGCTGTATGATGCAGATTGTCTGAATCCCATCTATGAGTTTTATGTCTCCCCAGCGAAGATGCTGCATATCGCCAAGTCGGATGCCAGTCATAGACGATAAGCCAAATGCCATTTGCACAGCTCTTTCATTCTCCGTTGCTGTCTCCACAGCCAAGAAGCGTGTGAGTTCTTCGGGAGTAAGAAACTCACGAGCCTTGTCGGGAGCATGGAAACGCTCAACTTTTGTAAGACTGTGTACAGGATTGAACGCAATAAGTTCTTCCCTTACTGCCTTGTTGAATATCGCCTTTACCGTTTCCTCAAACAGAAGCAGCGTATAGTCTGCCAGTTTGCCATCCTGCGTTTTTATCTGTCGGGGATTGCGGTATTCATTGCGCATATAGTCAAAAAGCCCTGTTAAGATTTGGGCATCAACATTCTTCAGGCGTATTTTCGTCTGTTTTATCTTTTCGAGGTATGTGGCAATCCGTTTACGAACCACTCCCTTGTGTTGCAACATCTTCTTGCTGTTGTCGCAAGCCTTTGACCATTCGATATATTCATCGCACCAATCAAGCCATGTCAGTGTTTCTGCCTTTTCATTCTTTCCCTCTGTTTGCTTGGATTTCTTCTCAAAAGATGGTGGATTGAGCAAACGTTCGGCACGAATCACTCTCGCCTTGTCGTATGCTTCACGGTTCAGTTTCTTTGCCTTTGGCGAATCTTCGGGTACAAGATACAGATGCAGGTTCTCTTTCTTACGGAATCCTGTTTCGTAATATTCCAGATACAGACTTCGGTTTCCGGCGGTCAGCTTGCATTCTTTGATTTCTATCTTCATATCGCTATTTGTGTTTGGTCAAACATTCCATTGACGAGGTTTACTGTTTCAAGTTTCTTCTTATCCACGATTTTGGCATAGACCTCTGTCATTTTGATACTCTTGTGTCCGAGAATCTTGCTTACCACATAAATGCTGGCTCCCAAAGTCAAAAGCATGGTGGCTGCGGTATGGCGTGAACAATGGTAGGTTATGTGCTTTTGTATTCCGGCTGCATCCATCCACTCCTTCAGCACCATTTCTACTGTCGTATGTGTTATTGTAAGTTGGTGGAAGATATTATCCATGCCCTCAATCCTTTCGGGCATCCACTTTTTGGCTTCTTCCGACAAAGGGATAGTCACACGGTCTTTGGTCTTGATTTGTATATGGTCTATGTATTCCGTCTTACCATCTGCTGCGGAATGAATCTCGCTCCAGTTCAACGCTTTCATGTCGCTGTAACGAAGTCCTGTGAAGCAAGAGAACAGAAACGCTTTCTTGACAATCTCATACCGACAGGGAGTATTCATCACTTTCTTGACTTCCTCAATGGTTAGAAATTCACGGTCGGCAACCAATTTCTGCGGTTTTTCTTTGGCTTCCAGCAACGCGAATGGATTATGCTCAATAAGCCCCTCACGTACTGCCTTAGCCAATGCCGAGCCGAAGCGGTTTACAAAGATGCGACAAGTGGTGCAGCTTAATGTTTTCTTTCCGTCATTGAAAGTACACGTTTTCAAGAATGCGATGAAGCCTTTGCAGAACTCCTTATCCACTTCTTTTAAAGACAGGTCGGGCTTCCCTATATGGGATAGGTACTGTTCCACTCGTGCCTGCACGTTTCTTTTGGAGCGTTTGGATGATTCGGAGAGTTCGGCATTGTCTTCCACGTACTGCCCAAACCATGCGCTAAGTGTCAGCCTTGACTTTTTTACCTTTTCCCAATCCACAAGCCCCTCTTTCTGAATATCGAGTATGCGCTGCGCCTTGATTTGTTCTGCCAATTTGCGTGTGTTGGCATTTTGCAGTTTGGTGGCTGCATTGATTTCCGGCACCAAATAGAGTTTTAGGCCTTCTTTCTTTCGGTTTCCCCGATAATAGATGTCAAGATACAGGCTGATGCTGCCGTCCAAGAGGTTTTTCTCACGGATACGGACAGGCTCTTTCAATTTGATTTCTTTCTTCTTTCGTCCCATTTTGTTTTCTTTGTTTTCTGATGTTTATATTTATTTTCATATTGATAATCAACTACTTATATATCATCACAAAGGTATTGCCAAACGGGACAAAAACGGGACAAAATCAGTCAAATAATCTGCAATTTTAGGAAAGTATAACGAAGCAATCCAAAATCTCCACTTCTTCCTAATAATCTGTAATTCAGTAGCATTTTATCAATCTTGTTGCCTTTCATTTCCGATGTTTAGACCCACTTGAAGTAATTGGTGGTTACTGGTGGATTCTCCAGATGTCAATGGCTCTTGCCGGATTGTTCGCAATCATCATGTGTGCAAATATGGCTTACAAGATGATGGTCAAGCGTGAGCCGTTGGATGTAATGAAACTGTTCAAGCCATTGGCGATTAGTATCATCCTTTGTTGGTGGTACCCACCTGCAGATACAGGTATTGGTGGTGGAAGAAGTTCATGGTGTGCCTTGGACTTCCTTAGCTACATACCCAATGCTATAGGTAGCTACACCCACGACCTCTATGAAGCGGAAGCAGCGCAAGTGGAAGACAGGATGGCTGATGTCCAACAGTTGATGTATCAGTTGGGCGATGAAGCCTCTGATCCAATGTCCACGATCAAGGCTGCAAGCAATGCGGTCAGCACATTACTCACCCAAAGCAGTGTCCAGGACGTGACTGATGCCGATGCTGCAGCCCAAGATGAAAAGAACATCGTAAAGGCAGAAATGACAAGCACGTCAGCCGGGCTTGTGATGATGATAGACAAGATAATCATGCTCATAGCGTTGATAACTTTCCGCATTGGTTGGTGGGGAACCATCTATTGCCAACAGATTCTGTTGGGTATGCTCACCATTTTCGGACCAATACAATGGGCTTTTTCGCTATTGCCAAAATGGGAGGGTGCATGGGCAAAATGGACAATACGCTATCTTACCGTCCATTTCTATGGAGCAATGCTGTACTTCGTAGGCTTCTATGTATTGCTGTTGTTTGATATTGTCATCAATATCCAGTACAATGACCTTGCAGCTGTTACCGCTACGGATGAGACCGTTGTTAATTATCTGCAAAACGCATTCTTCTCCGCTGGCTATCTGATGGCTGCAAGTGTTGTTGCCTTGAAATGTCTCAACCTTGTTCCTGACCTTGCAGCATGGATGATACCAGAAGGTGACACAGCTTTCTCAACAAGAAGTTTTGGTGAGGGTATTGCTACGTCAATGAGACAATCAGCCAGTCGTGTAGTCGGCATTTAACAATCTTGAAAAAAGTAAACAATATGGTAATAAAGAATTTAGAGAACAAAATCAAGCTTGTGCTTATCCTCTGTTCCTTGTTTCTCGTTGGATGCGTGGTCATTTCTCTTGGCAGCATCTGGACAGCACGAACAATGGTTGATGATGCACAGAAGAAAATCTATGTACTTGATGGCAATGTGCCGATACTTGTAAACCGCAGCACAATGGAAGAGACCCTGGATGTGGAAGCCAAAAGCCATGTAGAGATGTTCCACCATTATTTCTTCACATTGGCTCCAGATGACAAGTACATCAAATATACGATGGAGAAGGCTATGTATCTCATTGATGAGAGCGGACTTGCACAGTATAATGCGTTGAAGGAGAAAGGCTTCTATGGAAACATCATGGGAACCAGTGCCGTATTCAGCATTTTCTGTGACAGTATCAAGTTCAATAAGGAGAATATGTCATTCATATATTATGGAAGACAACGTATAGAGCGACGTACATCTGTTCTGATGCGTGAACTCGTTACTGAAGGTTTTGTCAAGAGGGTGCCAAGAACGGAGAACAATCCTCATGGCTTGCTCATAGTCAACTGGCGTACTATTCTGAACAAGGACATTGACCAGAAAACAAAATCCAACTATTAAACATACAGCGTATGAATATCAAGAAAGTAATATTAGGGGAGAAAGTCCCAGACAAGGATGACCCCAACTACAAGAAACGCCATGAAGAAGGCGTTGAAGCAGGGAAGTCCTTTGCAAGGACTATGCGTTTGGATAAAGCGGCTGCTAAAGTTCAGCATTTTGCATCCGCCTACCCCAAGCTTTTCCTGTGCCTGATTTTCGGATTTGTCCTTTTCAGTGTTGGCTTGAACCTTTACAGGATGTCAACAGCTGTCAGTTATCGAAGCAAGCCGTCAAGTGCAGTGGTACGTCAAGAGAAAGAGTTACGCTTCAATCGCCATCATGTCAATGACGGAGAGAGAAAAGAAATAAAAACAAACAACAACGTTCAAAGAGAAGAATATGGGCATTAAAGACAAGATAAACTTTCGGCAGCCGAAATACATGCTCCCTGCCATCATCTATTTTCCTCTCCTGTTCTTTGGGTATTTCTTCTTTCGTTTTTTCGACACAGAAAAGGCGGAGGTGAACAATAAGATGCAGACAACGGAATACTATAATGACAAGTTGCCAGATGCGAACCTCAAAGGTGACGGTATCGGTGACAAGTATAGTAATATGGTCAACAATTTCGGCAAGATAAAAGACGAGTCAGCTGTAGAGAACATAGAGAGGGGCAATGAAGACCAAAAAGAGGAATACAATTCACAATATAGTGATGCCGAGGTTGCCGCTATGGATCAGCAAAGTGATGAAGCGCAGCAATCCATGGAAAGACTGCGTAGATTACAAGCACAGATTAAGGAGCAACAGACAAAAGACGAGAACGTCACTGGATCACGGATTAGTGGCAATACTGAAGACGAGGAACAAACCCTTGAAAATCTCCGCAAGGCATTGGAAGAAGCTCAGAATGAGGGCAAATCTCATGTCGGAACCACAGAAGGAAGTTCTGAGGAATACCACAATCAGTCCGCTCAAAAAGTCAAGAAGAACGACAATGAAGACAAAAAGGTCGTAAACGAGCATTCTGTCAGTGAGATTTCAGAAGATGCCAAAGCTGAAGAGGTTGTCAAGAAACAGAAAGAGACCTCTGACTATTTCAATACCATCGTTTCCAACGAACCAGAGCATAAGCTTATCAGAGCCATAGTAGACGAGGATGTCAAGGCGGTTGATGGAAGCCGTGTCAGACTGAGACTCCTCGATGACATAGATATTGGTGACAGAACTATCGCCAAAGGGAATTATCTGTATTGCACATTGAATGGTTTTGGTCAACAGCGTGTCAAGGGTACAGTCAAAAGTGTTCTGGTGAACGATGAACTTGTAAAAGTCAATCTTAGTATTTATGACACAGATGGACTTGAAGGATTATATGTCCCCAAGAGCAGTTTCTCGGAAACAGCAAAGGATATTGTCAGCGGTACTGTTAGCCAGAATATGAACATCAATGATGGATCATCGACAAGTTCTACTGGTAAATGGGGAATGCAAGCCCTACAAAACGCTTATCAAAAAGCCGCCAATACCTTATCCAAGAACATTCGAAAGAATAAGGTCAAGGTGAAATATGGAACACAAGTGTATCTGGTAAACAGTAGAGAGAAAAGAAAATAAATTTAATCATTGGAACGAAAACAAAAAAACATAATGAGAACATTCAAACATTTTTGTGCCGTTATGATAGTGGCTTTATTGACGGCAGTACAATCAAATGCCCAGAAAACGATGGATGGCATGCAGCTTCTTACTGTCAATGAGAATATCACCACTGTCATCACTGCCAGTGAGCCGGTACGTTTTGTAGACATCAGTACCGACAAGGTTGTTGGTGACCAACCGATCAACAATACCATTCGCCTGAAGCCCAAGGAAGGCGTGGAGGTAAACCGAGACGGAGACATCTTGGCTGTTGTTACCATTGTGACAGAGCGATACCGCAGCCAGTATGCGTTGATATACACATCGCACAAGGAAGAAGCCGTTACGGATAAGGCTATAGAGATTGACGAGCGTGTGGCGTACAACAACCCTGCCGTTAGCATGTCAACAGAGGATATGGCAAGATATGCAAGAAAGATATGGTCTTCTCCGGCTCGTTATCGCAATGTTTCCACCAAACAGCACCGTATGACAATGCGTCTGAATAACATCTACAGCGTTGGTGAGTATTTCTTTTTGGATTTTTCTGTTGAGAACAGAACCAATATCCGCTTTGACATTGACCAACTAAGGGTTAAGCTCAACGATAAGAAGACAGCAAAGGCAACTACTGTGCAGACCATAGAACTCACGCCGGACTTTATGTTGGACAATACCCAGTCGTTCCTCTATGGTTATAGGAACGTACTTGTGGTAAAGAAAATGACTTTCCCAAATGACAAGATACTCACCATAGAATTGAGTGAACAACAGATAAGTGGCAGAACCATTAGCCTTAGTGTGGAATATGAGGATGTGCTTAATGCAGACTCTTTCAACAAGGCATTGTTATATGAATATTAAAGGTTAACGGTATGGACATCATTCATAATATCAAGGTGGTGGCATTAACCATTTGCCTTGTCTTTTCAATATCTGTTGGTTTTGCGCAAAGCAATAGCAACCGCATCTCACTTGGAGTTGGCGCACTCTATGAACGTGGTTTTGACGCTACGATTTCTGTAGAGCACGAGACAAAGAATCACAATGCTTGGGAATACTATCTGAATGGCTATGTCAAATATGCCAAAGATAAGACAGTCGGGCATATTACGAAAGACTCATTCTGGCGCAACTATCGCACATGGGAATTAGGTATTGCCTACAAACCATGCGTGTATCGTGCAAAGAATGCTTATGGAAGCCTACGATTAGGTGGCGGTATCGGTAGTGACACCAAAAAGGTTGTTGGCTGGGCTAATGTAGGCTATGAGCAGAATTATGTTCTCAGACATGGCTGGCAATTATATTGGCAGGTGAAGTCGGATGTTTGCATCAACGGCAAGGACTTGTTCCGCACAGGTGTTGTGTTAGGTTTCAAGTTACCTACATGTTCAAGATAAAAAGGAAAACAATGAAGATAAACAAGTATATAATGGGACTGCTTATGTCACTCCCTTTTGTAAGTTCGTGTGATAACCACGTCTATGAGGATGCCTCCTGGCACTCGTGGATGCCTGGTATGGTCTATTGCTCCAATGGAGAAATCATGTCATATGAAAACTGTGTTTCCAAAGGAAATACACCAGAGGCTGTGCTCTTTTTTGTGGATAAGGAAGGTGTTTTCTCTGGAAAAGCGTATGCTGTTGCATTGAATGACTATCCGGATAAAGAGTTCATAGACCCAGACACAACTTACTTTGCGCAAGGTACGTCTGCCGACATCATGCAGTTTGACGGTGAAAGCAACACCGTAAAGCTCAGGTATTTTCAGGTGCAGTCACCGATAGCAAAAAGCGTAAGTCCGAAGTTCTTCATCCCATCTGTGGCAGAGATGTACAAGCTTTACGTTTCAAAAGATGTGATAAACTCAACCATAGAGAAGTGTGGCGGTATGCCTCTACCATTTGACAAAGATGAGTGTTGGTATTGGACCAGTACGGAGTGTGACGGTGCCGAGAGTGATAGGGCGTGGCGTTATAGCTTGTCCTCTGGGCGTTTCGAGATGGCTGACAAGCATAGCAGTTATGCGACACGACCGATTATAAGTATCAAGTTAAACAAGGAAGAGTAATCCGCATGGAAGAAAGCAAAGACCTTCAAACCCTTTATAAGGTATTTCGTACTTTCATATACGTTTCGCTGATAGTCGAGTTCTTCGAGTATGCCATAAACCCCGATGTGTTGGATCATTGGGGCGGCATTCTCGTAGAAATCCACGACCGTCTTAAACTATTGGATGTGTATCAGAACGGTCATCTGCTTCACAGTAAGGTGATGACGCTGCTGATTATCTGCATAACCTGCATAGGAACCAGAAACAAGAAGCATTTGGAGTTCAATGCCAAGAAAATGGTAATCTATCCTATTTCTATTGGCATTGTCCTGATGTTCCTTTCAGTATGGGTCTTTTACCAACATTGGACACCCAATTTCTTCACTCTATATAGCAGTACATGGTTGTACTTCTTCATGTCAATTGTTGGTACTATCCTTTGTCAAATCGCTCTCGATAACATATCGAAATATTTGAAGGACGGACTCTTGAAAGACCGCTTCAATTTTGAAAATGAGAGCTTTGAGCAGATGAAAGATAAAGTCAGCAATAAGTACAGCGTTAATATACCCATGCGTTACTATTACAAGGGGAAGTTCCGGAAAGGATGGGTCAATATCGTGAATCCTTTCCGAGGAACATGGGTTGTTGGTACTCCTGGTTCTGGTAAGACATTCTCCATCATCGAGCCGTTCATCCGTCAGCATAGTGCCAAAGGCTTCGCTATTGTCGCCTACGACTACAAGTTTCCAACCCTTGCTCAAAAGTTATATTACCATTATAGGATAAACAAAAAAGCAGGACTTACGCCAAAAGGCTGTGCTTTCAATATCATCAACTTCGTCAATGTGGAATACAGTCGTAGGGTGAATCCTATACAGCTGAAATACATCAGCAATCTTGCAGCAGCCAGTGAAACAGCTGAAACATTGTTGGAGTCATTGCAGAAAGGTAAGAAAGAAGGTGGAGGTGGAAGTGACCAGTTCTTCCAAACATCAGCTGTCAACTTCTTAGCTGCTTGTATCTATTTCTTCTGTAATTATGAGAAGCGACCTTACGATGAGAATGGACAGGAGATGAACTACGACAAGACCATTGACCCTGAAACCGGCATGATAAAGCCAACTGGTGTTGTCCGTGATGCAATGGGCAACGTCAAGGAACCTGCTTATTGGCTGGGAAAGTATAGTGATATGCCTCATATCCTGTCATTTCTGAATGAGAGCTATGAGACTATCTTTGAGGTTTTGATGACCGACACGGAGGTTGCTCCTCTTCTTGGTCCTTTCAGAACGGCTTTTGACAATAAGGCTATGGAACAGCTTGAAGGTATGATAGGAACCCTTCGAGTCTTCACATCCCGACTGGCAACAAAGGAATCGTATTGGATTTTTAGCAAGGAAGGTGATGACTTCGATCTGAAGGTCAGTGACCCAAACCATCCGAGCTACCTGCTCATAGCTAATGACCCTGAGATGGAAAGCATCATCGGAGCCTTAAATGCACTTATTTTGAACCGACTTGTAACGAGAGTAAATACAGGCCAAGGCAAGAATGTGCCAGTCAGTATCATCGTCGACGAGTTGCCGACACTTTATTTCCACAAGATAGACCGCTTGATAGGTACGGCACGAAGTAATAAGGTAAGTGTCACTTTGGGCTTTCAGGAATTGCCACAGCTCGAAGCTGATTATGGCAAGACTGGTATGCAGAAGATTATCACGACCGTCGGTAATGTTGTTAGCGGTTCTGCACGAGCCAAGGAAACACTTGAATGGTTATCTAATGACATCTTCGGCAAGGTTGTTCAGTTAAAGAAAGGTGTGACTATCGACAGAGACCGCACCTCCATCAACATCAATGAAAACATGGATTCACTTGTTCCTGGTTCCAAGATTGCTGATATGCCAACTGGCTGGATATGCGGTCAGACTGCAAGAGATTTTGTCAAGACCAAAACAGGACGTGGTGACAGTATGGACATTCAAGAAGCAGAAGAGTTCCAAACCAGTAAATTCTTCTGCAAGACCGACTTCAATATGGAGGAGATTGGCAATGAGGAAAAAGACTACGCCAAATACCCACTTCCAAAATTCTATAAATTCCCTTCTGTAGAAGCCAAAGAACGTATCTTGTACGCCAACTTTTTGAAAATAAATAAGGAGGTTAAGGACATGATTGCCGAGATACAGGAGTTCAACAAAAAGTAAAAAAATCCCCAAGTAAGCTACAAGGCTTCCTTGGGGATGACTCTATCTATTTGGGAAATAAGAAGTCTTTCAACTTTTTAATTCCCTGCTCATGTTTTTGAATGTTATGCTCCTTCAGATTTCTGATATTGAGCAATTTCCATTGGACAGAAGGATATTTGGACAAATCACCGGCACTACACAGACTCCAATCAGGGCAGCCTTCCTCAAAAGAAAGCAAGAAATCCTTGTCTGCCTTGGTCATGCTTTCTTGAACCAATTTGACCAACTGCAATCTTGCCTGCTTATAGTCCTCGTAACTAAAGGCTATGTCTGACATACCCTCAAACTGTTTCTCCAAAGCATCCGTTTGGTCTATCTCATTGGGTTGCAATGACTCGATGATAGGTTTGTCACTTCCTAAGAGGCACAGCATAAAGCCATCTTTAACATCCTCAAAAGAGCTAATGTCCATATACTTACAGTCAAACAGGTCACGAGGATGCTGTCTACTCAAAGCTGCAGTGATTTTTCCGCCATATAATTGGGTGAAAGAGACTGTTCGAGCCTTACAGCCCATATTGAACTCATCCTTGGCTTTGGCACACAATGACATATCCACTGTATCACCAATGATGCCTCGTTTCGTACCATTCACTTCTATCTTGACGGTTGCATCTCCTAATGTGCATAGGAGTTTCCATACATTCGGTTTGGGAACGACCACAATGCCTGGTATCGTTCTTTCCACGTTCCTCTTGACTTCAAGCAGTCTTTCATTGATAGTACATAAACTTGTAGTCCTATCTTGAATGGGAATATAGGTAAGGTCTATATCCACTGAATACCGTGGCAAATTCTTATGGAACAGATTTATGGCTGTTCCACCATGCACGGCAAATTCCTTGATACGATATACAGACGGCATAATTCTTATCAATAATGCGACCTGCTTCTTGTACTTATCCCTCATATTCTTCTAAATCTTTTGGAATTGTCATGTTATATTTACGATTAAATGTACCATTGGTAGCAGCTTGGATTTTCCCAGTCCCGACATCTATCTTTTCGGGATGCAGTTCTTCGAACCAAAAATGACCTGCCTTTTCAGCCATATACAGAAACATCCTCTTTACTCTGTTGTTGTCCAAAGTTTCCAACAAGTGCTGTACAACATCAGAACGTAGGGTGGTCAGTTGCTCCATAACATAGTACAGATCCATGTAGCTGTATGACTTTGGAGCCAAGATTAGACATTCCAAGAACGCTTGTTCTGGAGAAGAAACATATAACGTGCCACTGTCCGTAACTCTTTCTATTGTCTCTGTATACGAGAAGGCATTTGTGTGAAACACCCGGAAGGTAGCGTCATAGACATCACTTTGCATCCATAATGGTGTCTTGAACGTTGGTGCTGCCACCATCAGAACAGGCTTTCCCATTGGTACATAATGGTTGAACCCCGTATATTCCAAGGCAGACATTGCAGCCACTCTGAGGGTGCCACCCATCTGTTTGTTATATGACGCTATGGCATCATAAGCATTCAAACGGGCACCAGTGCGACACATCACACCTTTGCATATAGCTGTCAGCCATCCAGAGTCTCTGTATTTCTTTTGCAGTTGGACTGAATAGCCTTTCTTCTTCAGACAGTCAGCAAATAACAGCCCTGTCGGTGCGGTATTGGCAAGCAGTTGGTTTATTTTTGTTCCGTATAATACACTCATAGTTTATTGCAAAGCTAAATATTCAACTGCAAAGATAGATATTTTTATTCTTCCTTGCAAGAAACGAGTTAGAAAAAACGCCTTGAAATAAACAAAAAGTATATTTTGGTGCATAATTACCAACCAAAGAACTTGCCACCATTATCACAAGTTTTCTCCCAATCGGATTTGCCCCACAACGTTCGTTTGCGGCGTTTCTTCGTTTTGTCGTGTTTTGCAATGACAAGCAACACTGCAATGATTATCAATATCGGTCCCATATGTTCACTCCTTATTTAATAATTGTTCTGTAACAAACCTCAGTATCAACATTGGATTAAAGAATTTGCCCCTCTCATTTTTCCATCTGCATGAAATGTGAAGATGTTGGCCTGTCGTCCTTTTACCAGAGTTTCCGCTGATGGCGATAATATATCCTGCCGTGACACGCTGTCCTGTCCTTACCAATATCTTTGACAGATGTAGGTAGGAGCATACACATATGCCATGATTGATGGTCACATAATACCCACCATTTGTGGAGAATGATGCAGCCGTAACCACACCTGGCAACATGGAATACACCTCCTCAAACTTCGCTTTCAAGTCAAGCCCATTATGTATGCGTTTTGTCCGCTTATTCATTGGGTCTTTCCGCACTCCAAATGGTGAATTGACTTGGATATGCTTCAATGGCAATGAAACAGACGGAACAAACTTTCTGATGCTATCCATTGGTGGATTGGTGATGTCTTCAACATTCGCGACTTCATCTAAAGCATCAACAGCTCTATCCTGAACATCCTTGTTTCTGTTTTTACCATAAGCATCCCCGACTGTGTTGAACGGAAAATGTCTATTGGTCTGTGCCATACTTTGGGAATGTGAAAACACGCCTAAGCAGACAACAAGAGCAACGAGGCGATTCCTCATATACAAAGGTATAAAAATTTTCTCACGTATCAAAATATTGAGCAATGTATTTATGGGTGATTTATTAAAATGTGCGTTTTCGATTACAATAATATTTTGAGCATTAGTCGCAAAATAATCTATTGTATATTGACTTTGCCATCTTTGCTACTTTGGTGATATATCGAGGGTCTTCCGCATATCTGATTCGTTTGAGAAAATTCAAGTAGTTTCCTCCCTTATACCTATACTGTATCATCTTCCCATAACCCACCACACTATCTTCCCATCTTTCAAAGCGATAGTAATCCCTGTTCTTACTGTCATACAAGCCGAATAGGTTGTTGTATTCCTTACAGACCCTGCTGCTGAAATTGCCAGTTTCCAGCATTGCTTGCGCAAGAACAAATAATTTGTTTGAGAGACCTACTTCAGTTATTACGTCTGTCAAATTCTTCAGATTAAGTTCTCTTGGGTTCCATTGACGATAGCTATGTATTCTTTTGCTGTTACCGACTGATGGAACACGACTTGTGCTTTTTCTTAAAGATATTTCTCGATCATATTTTTCTATCAAAGATTTCAACTCTTCAATAGAGTAAGATGACTGTTCTGTACTGGCATTCTGCTCTGGAAGTACAGGACTCGATGGTGACGAAATGCTGTCATCTGGATCGTCAAGGTGTACATTTTTCACGCTTGTTCTCTTTAAATTCGTATTACCCAATGAATAAAATCGTCCTGATGAAATTTGTGCGATACAAGCAGTGTTGAATGACAATATAACTATGATTGCTGATATGAGTGTTCTTTTCATGTTGCAAAGATAAATCACATGAGCATTACATATAATAAAGTAATCTTATAATGCGCAATATATTGAGCAATACAGCTTTATTGGTTCTATTCGGTGTGATGAATAGAACCAATGAATGAAAAACCATGCAAATCTCAATGGATTGAGCATAATTCTATATAAGTGAACATAAACGAAAGTAACTTTGCTAAAGATTACATTCACAAAAATACGTTTATGACGAATAAAAGATTTCATAGGGACGAATATCCATTTGACATTCTCGGTGAGTTCGGACTCACTGAGAACATGATTTATGACCTCCCTGATTATGTTCACGAGAATATTGAGATGGGTGGAATGTCCCCCTTATTGCCCATATCAATCAAGCAACCGTTTGGTTGCACTCACTGCTACGCCAAATTCTGCCTCATAGAAGTAGAAGATGGCGTAGATGTGTTGTTTTCGCCAAAACTGAAGGAAGCAGACCTTTCAAATTTCTTGAAACAAGACCGACAGTTGCTTCTGGAAGGAAAGACCATCGTTTCAGAAGTGGAGGAAGCCGTCTTGTTGGATGATGGAACGGAAAACAAGAGAAAGGTAAAGGCATTTGTCCAATTGGATAAAGAGACAAACAGCGTAGTCTATGCCCCTACACAGATTATTGGCCGAAACCTACAGACAGTCACCAATGAGTTTGATCTATCGGAGAGTGAGCTTCAAGGATTTTGGAAAGGCGAGCTGGTCACTACTGAAATGTCCGATGAGGACAAAGTTACAGCCAATATCACCATAGGTATAGACCTCTTTTCAGAAAAGGGTGTGGTCTTAATTCCTGGTGGTGCAGCACAATGGAAACGAGTCGTTCATAAAACCATGCCTGAATACAATTTTGGCAATGATGGATGTTGGGTTAACAGACATGGAATGTTGGAGTATGTTCCAGAGGAGAATTTCACACAAGACATTTTGGAAGCTCTGGAAAGACAAGCGCGTCAATCTGGTATACCTAAGGAGAATCTTCAGAACATTTCTGTCGGACATTCCTTCCCAAATAGTGAAGCATACGATGATGCCCGACAAATCACAAGATAAACCAATCATTAAATTAAAACAAAATGCCAATGAATTATCCCGATTATGACACCCTGCGTGAAGAATACGAAGCAGGGAACATCACTGCTGTTGATTTCGTATTGCAGCAATCAGATGAGGTAACAGAAGACTATCACCAGTTCTGCAAGGACGAGGGACTTTCACCAACCTCCGTAGAATCTGCAAAAGCCTTCATGGACTTTCGTGAAGAGCTTTTTGAAGAGAGTATCAGCAACTAATCACTTAAACAGAAGCGACTATGAGCATCCGTTCAGAATCTTTGCCTTATCGTGGAGAACTCTCGTACCAGTTACAAGACCTTCTCCGCAGAAATGGTATGAAAGCCCAACTTGTCGTAGAGCAAGACCAATACAAGTTGTTGGTACAGGGGCATGACTCTCCTTTGTTGGAATATCCCATCAACGAGAAGCAGTTCAAGGCTCTCGCTGACGGTGGAACCAACTATGCCAACAAGAATGCCTACAAGACGTTTAACAACATCGTCGGAAAGGATTTCGATATGCCATCATCCTATGTGGCAGCAAGAAATGTCAACGGTCGTGTTGCCATGGGACTTCATGGTTATAGAGAAAGATTCTATGAGCGCTATCCCAATATTCCGCCACATGCCTTTGGGAGGAATTTTTTAGGTTGGACACCAAGAATGCAGGAAGGTTTCCATTTGCGCAGAATGAGCGGCGTTGCCGTTTCACCGATGGTTGTAGAACATTCCGATGGACGTTTACGTCCTGGAGAACTCAAAAGTGGCAGTTATGGTTATTACTACAAAGGTGATAGCAAGAGTCATAGTGTGGATCCACTGAAAGATATGCAAGCCTACTTTCCTGCGGTGGTAACACGTCCCAGACCCCAAGAGCCAGCCAAGCCATACAAGGAGCTTATAACCTCAAATGTTTATTTCACAAATGAAAAGTGGCAAGAAGTGCTTTCATCCCATGGTATCATTGTGGATGCCGACAAAAAGACACTGACAGTACAATCCAATGGTACACAGCAGGATTTCGTTTATGACCTGACAGACAACGAAGTCAAGAAACTGACAGACAACTCGTTGAAGAGCACTTCACTCAACGAGCGTCTGAGCATCTTGAACAATGCCATCAGCGGAGACTTCAAAGACAAGGTAACGATGGATATGTTCAACAGTAAAGAGCGCATCTCTATCACATTGAAGCCAGAAGTGGAAGAATCTTTCCGCAAACAACTTCAGGAAGAAGTGCAAGTTGTCAGTGACCCGTTGGAAAATGAGCAGCATTTTGCACCGACACTAAATCCAGAACAAGGTTACGCAAATGGCAAGGACCTTGAAGCCATGAATGAGCGTAAGGGGTGGTATCGTGAAGGTAAACATGGCCGTGAAGTTGAAGTCGGTGATATTTGGGTGGAAAAGGTTCCTTCAAAAGTTCAACAGGAAGCCAAGCAACCTCAAAAAGATCAAAAAGACGACGAGAAGTTCACTTACCGTATGAGTGCGGTCATCAACGGAGAAGTTATCATGCATGAAATCAGCAAGAAGCAATACGACAAGTTCATGGCCGTGGATGACTATCAACGCCAACGCATGATGTCAAAGATATTCAATGAGGTTGACATGAAAACCAGGCCGGAAATGCGTCAAGGGTTCAACTTGGGAGCATTCCTGGGTGCCGGACTTACCGCTATGAGTGAAGCAACCTATCTTGGTGCAGACATCGCACACAATGTTGAGCATATCAAGCATCCCCATCCATCCCCAGAGATTCACCAAGAAGTTCATGGTAGTGGACGCATATATGTCAAGCCGGGAGTTGACTCACCACAGGATATTGCAGAAAGAGCTTTTGAGGCAGGGCTCAACGTCGGTGCGCACAGCCACGGTATGGGACATGGAAGATAAACAACTTAAAATATAAAGCAATGAGCAAAAAGAAAAAGAGAAAACAACAGTATAGCGTATCTCCTGAAGAGATTCAGCTTATTGAGAAAGACCTTGGAGTGAAATTTATCGATTTCTACAAGGGCATCTTCAAATCCAATGGTATTGTCTGGAAGCCGGTGAAAAACGGAATCGAACTCCTATGTGCAGCTTGGGATAATGTTCCGATGTTACAAATCTCATCAGGACGTTCCGCATGCCAATTCGTTCCTTTGGAGTGGGAACCATAAAATGCAGTCAAAGTAACTAACTATAATTTTGGCAGACCAATTATCATACGACGATTTCAAGGCACGGATTGACATTCAAGACGTGTTGAAGGACGCAGGCTATCACTTCTATCGACGTGATGGCTTGCGCTATCCCTCATATGTACGTCTTGACAGCAATGGAGGCCGGGTCAGAGGAGACAAGTTCATTGTGACAGCAAACGGAAAATGCTGTTTCCAACCGCCACAGCTGAAAGTGTACAATGTCATTTCTTTTATCACGGAGCATCCAGATTTCTTTCAGGAATACCATGCCGGTATCAATCCGCATCATCTTGTAAATCTTGTCTGTAACCGTCTACTGAACAATCCAATAGAATACGATATGCGCAACATCATAGAACCCAGACATAACGTCAAGCCTTTTGACATTAAGGATTACACAGTCCTAAAATTCAAAAAGCACGATATGGAGAACATCAAGAAGTTCTATCCATTCTTCAAGAGTCGCATGATAGATATTGCCACTCAAAAAGCCTTTGGCTCATCGTTCATGCTTGCCACAAGACAGGTTTCGGAACAGAAAGGACGGTATTTCAAAAATTTATCCTTCCCACTGTACTTACCAGGGCAGACTGCCGTTGTCGGTTTTGAAGAAAGAGGCAAGCCACGTCTTGACGGCACAAGCGGCTACAAAGGAAAGGCTCTTGGCAGCAATTCGTCTGAAGGGTTATGGATAGCAAGTCCTAATGGTACGGAACTGAAAGATGCGAAAGATGTCCTGTGGTTTGAAAGTGCCTATGATGCAATGGCATATTACCAATTATGCGCACACAAGGACGAGTCACTCGCTGATGCGGTTTTCCTCTCAACTGGCGGCAACCCAACCGTCATGCAGTTCCGTGGAGTAATCAAAGAAGCTCAGAATGCCTGTCACCACTTATGTTTCGACAATGACATGGCAGGAAAACAGTTCGTTTTGAATTTCAATACGGAGCTTAAACACGTCAAGGAAAGCATCCCCAAATATGGTGAAGACATGGCGGAATATATGGGCTCGCTTATGGATAAAGACAACTTTCTGTCAGGTAATGAAGACTTTTTGCCTGATGATGTTGGCAAACTATATGGCAAGTATGAAACGGAAGCGGAGGAATACATGTCCATGAAATACAGTGGACTGTGTTATGAAGGCGATGTCAAAGACCAATTGGATAAAGCCAACCGCTTGCATAAAGAGTATGTCAACAAGATGAAAGAGAAGCTATGTATCGGAAGCGAGCAGGGGCGTCTCAAAGACATTGGCACATACGACATCCCTGATTGGGCTATCTGCGCTATTGAAAATGGTGACTATGAAGGATTGACAGAGGAAGAGGAAACACTTGTAACGGAGTTCCTTGAAAAGCATTTCCCTGAAGGTTATGTGTCAAATATAGACTTTGACAATTATAACGAGCTCAATCTCTATCCTGCCTTTGGCACGAGAAACAGCAATGCTTTGGTCAGTCACGGAGAGTCACCATATGAAGCGGTAAAGACCTATTCCGTACAGTTTTTCCATCCTACACAACGTGAAAGTTATGCCCTGCCAAACCTTACGGTTGTCCGTGAAGTCCCTGAAGACGGCAGCAAAGATTGGAATGACCAGCTAATCCGTCAAGAAACAGAAAGGATTGTGCAAAAAAGTCAAGGCGGTGAAGACGATAGGACTGTAAGTGCAGGAATTGACCTTAACAGCGACGGTGAGATTGAAATCAGCGAGAGTGATGAGAAGAAGCACCGTCACAATATAGGCAGATAATATGAGCATATCATATCCATCCATAAGAATACATCCTTCAGTGATGCAGTTCTACACAGAAGAAGGAATGACTATTGCCAGTGTTATTGTCCTGGTTGCGTTGGCAGGTTATGACGGTCTCACTCCAAGGTGGCTGCCACCTTATATAATAGGTGTAGCCGTCATCTTAATCCTTTACTTGCTCTATCGGTATCTGTATGTGACTCGAACGGTATATGTAATCACATCGGAGCAGTTGAAATACGAGTGTGGAGTCTTCTCTTGTAGCAGGGATTTCATTGAATTGTACAGGGTCATAGATTACAGTGAGCAGCGTTCCTTCCTCCAGATATTATTGGGTATTAAAACAATCAGCATTTATAGCGGAGATAGAACCCACCCACGTCTTGACCTTGTAGGCATTAGCAATAAGGTGGACCTGATTCCCACGATACGAGAACGAGTTGAATTAAACAAAAAGCGTCACAACATACATGAATTTACGAACACATAAAACATTCCGCAAATTGGAAAATCGTTTGTTTCCCTTTGGTAAAGATGATGCCAACGGTAAATGGCTCATTGTGTCTGTTGTTGCATTGATACTGCTGTTGATAACAAGCAGTCGAACATATGGGCAGGTTGTAACCTCGAACCCTGGAGAATACACAATCCTCGCTACTGGCAACAATCTCATTAACGGAACCGTCAAGTCGGAAACCCAAGCGCAGCGTAATACTGCACTGGCGCAAAATGTGATGGCAGGAGAATTTACCAAGATGAAGCAATGGGAGAAAGATTACAACAGTTATCTGAAAACTGCCACAAACTACGCTTCCGCATTAAAGGCAGCTACGCACATCTATGATGATGGCGTGCGCATATTGCTGACACTTGGAAAACTAAGAAAAGCTGTCAACAACAACCCACAAGGTATAGCCGCTACTGTAAGCATGAACAATCTCTATATGGAAACAACTACAGAAATGCTGTCGGTGTTCACATTGTTAAAGGATGCCATTGCCAAAGGAGGATCAACCAATATGCTCACTGGAGCCGAACGTTCCAAAACCTTATGGGAACTGGAAGACAGGCTATCCTCATTTTCACATAAACTGCATTTGTTGTATATCAGTATACGCCATTACCGGATGAGTGATGTCTGGAACCGAGCTACAGCAGGAATGATCGAAAGGGACAAGTATGAAGTGGCATTGCAGTCATTGTCACATTGGAAGCGTTATGCCAAGGAAGTTTCACTGTATTCAAAGTAGCGTATGAAGACCATTGTATTACCCATATTACTTGGCTTACTCGTATGGATGAATCCTACAAGAAGCTATGCACAGATGGATCCTGTCTTGACTGGTATGATTATCGATTACACCAACAAGGCAAAGTCGCAATACAACTCACAGTTGAAAACTATGGCAGCAGAAACCGAGGGACATGTATGGCTGAAGCAGGAAGTGGAGAGTACAGCCAACTATCAGAAGCAGTTTGACAACTATCTGAATTCCTTCCGTAGCATCATCTCATACGCTGCACAAACATATGGTTTCTATTATGAGATCAATCATCTGTGTGAGAACATGAACAAGTTGTCTGCACAGATTGGCAATGCGCCGACAAATGCCGTGGCCGTAGCCTTGCACAACAAGCGTAACGACATTTATGTCAGCATCATAAACAAGAGCGTCGGTATCGTCAATACAATCCGTCAGGTGTGTATCAACAATAAGATGACCGAGAAGCAACGCGTAGAACTGGTGTTCTCTATCCGTCCTCAGCTAAAGGACATGAACTATCAGTTAGCAACATTGACAAAACTTGTCAGATGCACGAATATGGGACTTGTGTGGCACAACATTGAATATGGCTCCTTGCCACATAGAACTGGTAAGGCAGGAATTATAGAAGACTGTCTGAGTGTGTGGAGAGTAAATGCAAAGAGTGTAAAACCTAAAAAATAGAAAGATATGGGTTGGTTATCATTAGCGACAAGGGTTATACCCAAACTATGGAGAAGTGGAGTTAAAGTAACGTCCACGCTATGGAAAGGCGGCAGTTCCGTTGTTGGCGCTGTCGCAAAAAATCCGAAAACCACAGCAGTTGCAAGTGTGGCAACTTTCGCAGGATGGCAGAAACTTTCGCATCCAGACGAGTCCATTGGCACAGCTGTAGGTAAAACGCTCCGTGGTGGAACAGACGGAACTGGAGACTTTGCGCACGATGTCGTAAACGGCTATACAGGTGAAAATACGGTAGAGCAAGTAAAGGACACCACAAACAAGGTCATTTCAGAAATTAAGGACACCGCAGCGGAAACAAAAGGATTGCTGGGAACTTTAGGGGACACATTGAAAGGCATCAGCTCTTTCATCGGCAACCTGTTTGGAGGCAACGGAACCAATATGTTTGGTAATTTCTTCAACAATCTTGCTTCGGGGAAAATCTCCGGTTGGGGAATAGGTGCTTTGATAGCTGCAGCCTATATGGTATTTGGTCGGACTGGACTACTGGGAAAAGTCGGTGGCGCATTGATGACCATGATGATGATAGGCAACAACTCACAACGGCAGACACAGACAGTTGCCCAAGCCGAAAATCAAGAGATGATGCAAGATGAACAGCAACAACGCAACAGACATCGATAATATCAGTAACATCAATAATACGAATAATATGAGAAAGACATTAACAGTAATTGGAGCAAGCCTGTTTGCAAGTCATGCATTTGCAGACAGCATTACAGATGGCATTGGGACTGCAGGGGATGCCATTTATAGCTATACGCCGTATGTTCAAGCATTGGGTTATGTCCTTGCAAGCATCATAGGCATAGTGGCAGCGTTTGTCATCTATTATGCCATTGCCAACAATGACAGAAATGTAAAGAAGCGCATTCTCACATGGGGAGGAGGTTGTGTAGCCATGTTGTGTATGACGATTGCCCTTCCTAAGTTCTTCGACTATCAGGAGTCGGGCTTGCTTGCAGGAAACACGAACTCTTCGGGAAGTTCCTCTGGGGACTTTGCTGGTGGAGACCGTTGGGGAAAAATAGACATAACTATTCCCGACATCAACAATCCGATCTGGCGGCCAGACCATAGGTTTGACCCAATCTTAAGACCTGGTACAGGTATCATCAAGCCGGACATAAAGCTCAACTAAACAAATAAGCAAAGACATGGAATACAAACAGTCTATGAATCTTGTTTCTCCAAGCGGTTACGCCATGCCATTTGAGTTGTCAGAAACTACGCCTTTGGAGATAACGCTCGGCTATGGTAAACAGACACACCCTGTGACTGGCAAGGAGTTCTTTCATCATGGAGTAGACTTCAAGGTCTATCCCCACACATGGCTCAAAGCTCTTGCCACAGGTGTAGTATCTGGAATAGCCAGTGACCGTGAAAATGGATTCAACATAACAGTTAACTATCGCAATTATGCAGCAGGAAGCTCCGCTGTCTATGATGTGGTCTATTCACATATCAAGGAATCCATTTGCAATTTTGGCAAAAGCGTAAATGCTGGTGACAACATTGCTGTGTGTGATGACACCCTTCACATTGAAGTTCGTTTCAATGGTGATGAAATAGACCCGATAGAGTTTCTTACGATGGTGAGGGACAATCTTATAGTTTATGAGCAGAAGACCATTCAAGGGAACAATCCTGAAATTGCCACATTAGACTTCAAAGTGGAAACTCCATACGATAGCCAGCAACCAGAGATTGATCAAATGTATCAGAGGTTCTTCGGCAAGTACATGGTTGACTTGCTGACAAGCAGATACAAGGTACCCAACGGAACGGAGCAAGTCCTACGTGATGTCTTGGCAGAGGGTGCAAGTAGTGGAGCTTATTATGAACACACACCGAGTATGCTCAACCCCTTGGGCTTGGGAGAGCGTAGCTTGGGCATCATAGGACGCATACAGACCATCTTGACACATGATTTTCTCAACTACCTCGCTCTGATGCATGGAGTGTTCCTCTCTACAATGACGGAGTACGAAAAAAAAAAGCTACTGACAACGCCATAGCAAGCCAAGGGATAATAGACCCATTCGAGAATTTCGACATAGACATTCAGAGCTTCGACATACAGCGTACCGTCAGCGTCTATCCCGACAAGGACGGCATCGTGTGGTGGACAAAGGCTTGGTTCAATGGCAAGAAGAAAGGTGAACGAGCCATAGAAATCAATCGCCAGTTAGCCATTAAGTTCATACAGGACAATGTGGCAAAGGACGAGTGGTTGGAAGAGTTCTTCCCTCGTCAGATGGAAGTCCTCCACGCAGCCCTTGCCCAAACAAGAGAACAGGTAATCAATCAGTTAAGACAGTCATTCATATAATCATGGCAACAGCAAATAGCGACAAGCAAGACATCTTCACATCCAAAGTCATCCCCATCATGAAGAAAGTTCGTGATGACCTAAGCCGTAAACAGATGGAGGAATATGGAAGATATAGTTCTTCATTGGGAGCAGTTTTGGCAGGAGCGGCAGGGCCAGATGGTGGCATGACTGCCACAGCGACCTATTATAACAACCTAAAATACATTGGCGAGTGGAATAGTAAGACGGTAGATGACTATATCAACATGGTCAAGGCTGAACTGAAAAGACAGCACATAACCGTTGATGCTGTGATGGAGAAAAAGATGATAGACTACCTTGTCAAGCAGCAAATGCCAAAGTCAAGTGCAGACTACATACTCCGTAAAGCGGCAGAAGGAAGTATCTTCTATATTCCCGAAAGGGTCAGAACAACCTCTTTGCAAGACCACATCAACAAAAAGGCTGAAGAAAAGTACAACCCTTCTCTTCTTGAAGAAGTGGCAGGAAACATCGGCTCATGGCTTATCAACGCCGCTACCACGTGGGGCGCTGGCGGTTTCTTCGGACAGTTGGCTATGGATGGTGGTACGGAGGTAGTTGAACGCACGTCCCAAGGCCAACAAAAAAAGTATGTAGAACAACAGAAACAACAGGCAAAGAAGGAGGTAGCAGCTGCAAGCAAGAAGAAAGCCAGTGTCCCTAAATGGATGCTTGATCAGATGGGATTCAAAAGTTGTGCTTATGCCACAGACAAACAGTTGAGCATTGCTTTGGACTGGGCAAACAAGAATGGTCAGAGATATAGGAATAAGGTCAATCAAGCCGTCAATGCTGGGGAACGAACGGTGAAAGCAAACGGCAAATCCACCATGATGTCCGTTTCTGATGCCACTTTTCGTGCTATGGAATACGAGACATTCGCCAAAGTAATACAGAAAGAACTCGCAGACCGCAAAAATGGTAAAGATGCAGTGCATTATTCCAATATAGCGGAAGCTGATGATTCTACGGCTTACACGACAAACGCCAATGAAGCGGAGGCCGCGCAAGCAACAATGCCAGGTGCTTCTACTGGAGAATACGCAGGATGGGACAACTTGATTGGTTCCATGGGAATGGGTGGCATGGGGGACACCATTCAACATCTGGGAATCACACTGTCCATGCTGCCAGACATGTTAGTCGGCGTGTTTACGGGAAAGACAAGGTCTATAGGGCTGAACAAGGAAACAATGATGCCTTTGGCGGCCCTTGTCAGTGGAACATTCATCAGTAATCCTTTGATGAAGATACCGCTCATGTTGTATGGTGGTGCCAGTCTGTTCAATACCGTTGGTCAAGAGGCTCTTGCCGAGTATCGGAAAGAGAATGGCGAGCAACCGGTCTCTCGCTATAAGCGGTATGCTGATGAAGTGCTTGACAAACGATTGAAGAATCCACAGATAGAAGGTAACGTGTTACTTGTTGACATGGATAACGTTCCTCGTCTTGTCACTTTGCCGCAATCCGTTATAGAAGCATACAATGAGGGATCCTTGACTGTGAACACGATTGCCAACCGCATACTTGCCAAGGCTGACCAGGCAACAATATCCAACAGACAGGATTTGCGCAATGCCTCAGAAAGCTATGAGCAAAAACAAGAGCGCGAACAAGTGAGAGGAATACGCTAATAACAAGAAATAGTCATGAAGAAAGAAAAACTGCATATTGTAATCGTAGAAAACCTTGAATATTGGTTGACGAACGAAACATCAGATTGGAGAGTCAAAGAATACATTGTAAGAGCACCGAGTCGGGAAACTGCAATAAAGCTTACCAAAGAACATCTGACAGTCAAAGAGAAAACGTATATCTATAGCGAAGATGTCTGGGGGCATGATATGCTTATCATAGACCCATCAATAAACAAAGACAAAGGAGTATGGAAAAGTGTCTTTCTAAAAGAACGCTTCCGGGACAAAAAAGGGAAATACCGCTATAAGAATAGACGTATACAGGTCTTTGCATCAGATAATTTTGAAGCAAACACCAAATTCCTGAGACAATATTTTCAAGACAACAATATTGATTGGGTTCAGTACATTGGCTGTGAATATCCACATCTCCAAGGTGTCCTTGAAATGAATGAAAAATAACAGCATAACACCATTAAATGATACGATAATATGGCAGAAGAAAACATCAACAAAAAAACAAGTGCAGAGCGACAAGCGGAAGTCTTAGTTGCAGCCCTTGAAAGAGCGAACAAGAATGGAGGTACCTTGCTTAATGCATGGCAAAAGGCGATGCCTCAGTTCTATGACAAGACATTACGGATTACTCCAGTCAATGCGCTTATCATGGCCATGCACAGTGACAATGGCGAGTTCAAGACCAACACCTACACTATGTTCAATGAAACCCATGACCGCAGTGAGGCCGTAAAGAAAGGACAGAAAGGAGTCCCTTTCGTTTGGCAGAACCTCAACCAGTACGTCAACAAAGACAATGCGGAGGATAAAATCAGCCGTGCAGAATACAATTCTCTCGCAGATGCAAAAAAAGCGAAGTACAAGGTTAATCCTCGTGAGGATGTGTATACGGTCTTCAACATCGACCAAACCACCATGTCCCATGTTCATAAGGAAGAATACGCCAAGCAGGTGGAGCTGTTTGGACCAAACAGACCGACAGATGAAAAGCTCCTTCGAATGGATGTCAACAAATTCATCCAGAGTATGAAGGACAATCTCGTTCCTATCCGCAAGGATGCCACTGGTATTGCACATTATGATAGCAAAAAAGACACATTACACATCCCTGCTCAGAAGGATTTTCCTTCGTATGCAGGCTATGTGCAAGAGGTAACCCGGCAGATTGTTCATGCGACTGGAGTTCCACAACGTTTGGGACGAGAAGGACTTTCCGTCGATGGCGTAAAGACACCGTCAGAAGTACAGCAACATATGGAAATGCTTGTGGAAGAGCTTGCGTCTGCACACAGAATGCTTGAATTGGGCATGACAGCGAAGATGCGTCCGCAGACCGTTGAACAGTTACCGAATATCATTTCCGAACTGAAAGCGGATCCTACGATGGCGCAAAAGGTTCTCCATGACGTGAACCGCACAGTTGGGATGATAAAGAAGGCCGAGAATGGAGAAAAAATCAAACTCATCGAGAAGCCTTCTGAAAAACGCCAACAGGCATGGGCTTCACAATTTCCTATCGACAAGGTTCCATCAACCTTTACACAGATCTCAATGTTGAAGGACGATGAAGGCAAGTGGACACTTGCTGCAAAGCCTGAGAACGCCCATACTTTTGCTGTTCATCCCAGTCGTGAGGATGTCAGCCTGTATTTTGACATGATGAAGAATGACCATGATGAGACTCATGTGAATGAATTCAAAACCCAGTTCGCTCAGAAATACTACTCAGTAGTGGCAGCTAATCCCGAAAAGGAAGCCAACATCTTTAGAAGCAATGCCTCACAAGATGCGTTAGACCTTATCAGTAAGGTCAATGCCTTTAAGACAAAGGACAACAAAATTCTGCTTGTTGCCACCATCGGTGATGAGAAGCAGAAGTCCGTGCAGATAAACCAGTCGCAATGGCAAAGAATGTGGCTTGCAGATGACAAGCAGGACTACAAGACACACCTCGCAGCCATTCTGTATTCTGATGTCCTTGCAGGAAAACTGGAGGAGATGAAGCGTTCTACCTCTCCTGATGTGGACGGTACTCAGCTCCATGAGGAGAATGAACACCGTGAATACCACGAGGAGGAGAAACGGCAGCAACAGCAGATGTCGAATGTACCCCCGATCATCAAGCAATACAATGATTTGAAGCAAAAGCACCCTGATGCATTATTGCTTTTCCGTTGTGGTAATTTCTATGAAACCTACAAGGAAGACGCGGTAAAGACCTCCAATATCTTAGGTATCACGCTCACAAAGCACAGCAAGCGTATGGATGAGGAAGGAAAGCCGTTAAAGATGGCCGGTTTTCCATATCATGCCCTCGATACTTACCTTCCCAAGCTTATCAGAGCAGGAGAACGAGTTGCCATTTGTGACCAGTTGGAATCTCCAAGACAGAAAGCCTCACAGCAGGAGGAAAACAAGCAGGAAGCCAAGCAAGAGGTTAAGGAAGTTGTCTCCGCTCAGAAAGAAGAGCGTCATGGTATGCACAGATAAAGCAGAATGATATGACATCATCAAGACAGCAATATATAGAACGGTATGCAGAGTATGCTATGGAGCAGATGCGGCGATATGGCATACCTGCATCAATAACTCTTGCCCAGGGCATCATAGAGTCTGCCGACGGCAGAAGCCCACTGGCAAATTCTGCCAACAACCATTTCGGCGTAAAGGGTACATATAACGGAAACTATGTCCTGGCAGACGATGACAAGCCAAATGAGAAATTCAAGAAATATGACAATGTAGGGCAAAGCTATGAAGACCATTCCAAGGTACTCATGGCGCAGCGGTACCAACAATATGTTAGAAAACTATCTCATGATGACTATAAAGGTTGGGCTGCAGGTATCAAAAAAGGTGGTTATGCGTCTGATAGCAACTATGTGTCCACATTAGTTGATGTTATTGAAGGTGCAAAGCTCCAACGTTTTGACAAAATGGTGATACAACAGATGAATGCCGAGGGAAAGCAGTTCGGTATTCAGTCCAACCCATTGTCAAACAATGAAGGTGCAAAAGCCAAAGCTACTGGAATGAATTTGCCACAATCAAGTTACAGTATGCCGGTAGAGCGCAGGGAGTTCATGCTCATTACGTCTCCTTACGGTCAACGTGAAGATCCTATAAACAAAGGCAAAACGCAGATACACCACGGCATAGACATCAAGACCAATAAGGACAAAGTCCTTGCCACAGAAAACAATGGCGTGGTTGTCGGTGTCGATCATCGAACTACAACTGGTGGCGGTAAAACCGTTACGGTGGAGTATGCTCGTGAAGACGGAACTAAAACAAGAGTGCAATACATGCATCTTAGTGAAATATCCGTCAAGAAAGGCGATACGGTCAATGCTGGTCAGAAGTTGGGTGTTTCGGGTAATACCGGCACACGAACCACTGGTGAGCATCTTCATTTTGGTGTCATTAACGTCTCGGCAGACAATAAGTTGCAATGGGTCAATCCAGCTGCCTACCTTGCAGAAATCAGTCAAAAGGGCAATCTCAATATCGAGGCACAACATAACGGAAAGAACATACTTGCCGAATACATGACAGCCGGAACGAAAGCTGTAAACACCGACGAGCAAACACCAGAAAACTGGATGAGTAAACTCCTCGGCTCTGAAGATGCAGCCCTCGGCATTGAAGGTGGAGGTGACAAAGGTCTCTTGGGAAACCTTATGCAAATGTTCATGACATTGCTTATGCTTACCATCCAAATGGAGAACAAGAGTAAGGAAGAAAAGATGCAAGCGGTCAGTGACGCTGTTATCAATCGGCATATTGACATCAGCAGCTTTGTCCCCAACCTAAAGTCTGCTGTATTGAGTATCAATGACAAAGGAAATGCGGTTCTTGTCGTTAATGATGGCAAGAAGGAATACTCCCATGAATTGACTAATGCAGAGAAGAACAGTATCTCCAACATTCTTCAAAGCGACAGTGACGATACCACAAAGCGACAAAGGATTGGCTGCATTGTCAATGCCATAACATTCTCTTATCAGGCATCCAACAATTATGAGCAGATTGAAGCACAGCAACAATCCCAGCAACAGACCATTCAAAGAAGATAATAACAATCAAACTTACAAGATATGATTAAAGCAGAAGCAAATGTCATAGGTACGATAAAGCGCAGCGCAAATATTCGTACAGACAAGAACAACAATCCGTATTTGTCATTTGTCATGACAGTCGTTTTAACGGATGCTAAGACAACAAGTAAAAGCATCGATGTGTTTGTCTCGCTTCCAAATGCCAAGCAGGACGAGGCGCAGTCCTATGTTGAAGGACTGCGTGTGGCAGTAAACGGCAATTTGGACATCCGCAAGAAAGAAGACAATTTGAACTTCTATCTGACAGGCAACACCATAACTGCCCAGAATGTGGCTGAACTTGACTCTATTTCAGGTACACTCTCATTCCGTGGCTATCTGAAGAAAGAGAATATCTATCAGCAGAAGACAGACAAGAACGGTCATCCGTTCATCGTGTTCTCTGCCTATTCCTTGGAAAAGAACGGACAGGAGTATCTGAGCACATGGGTTAATTTCATGCGCTTCCCAGAAAAAGGCGCAGCAGTCGAGAGCATCATTCCTGATTGGATGCACTCCAAGGCACATGTGGACATAATCGGTGAATTGCAGGTTTCAGCCTACAATGACGTGGTAAGACTTTCTTGTCGTGTGCATGACATGACCGAATACATCAACACCCAACAGTAAAGCAGAGCGTATGAAAAAGAATACATACAATACCGATGGGCTTAGTGCGGAAGACCGCGCTTTGAACACCTTTGCGGAACTTATGATTGAAAAGATCCGCAACTTGCAGGAAGACTGGAAGAAGCCCTGGTTCTCACCGCAAGTAGCACAACTGCCCAAAAATCTCAATGGTAGGAACTACAATGGCATGAACAGCATTGTTCTGATGCTCATGCAGGAAAAGAATGGATGGCAGACTTCCCGTTATGCCACCTTTGACCGCATTGTAAGTCTGAACTTCACAAAAGACAAGGAGGGCAAGAAGGCAGCTGTAGACGAGAACGGCAACAAACTCCCTCGTGTTGGCATCAACAAAGGAGAAAAGAGCACCCCGGTTATGCTGACCACATTCACATGTGTACATAAAGAAACAAAAGAGCACATCAAGTACGACGATTATAAGCAGCTCACTCAAGACGAGAGGAATAACTACAATGTCTACCCAAAGTTGCAGGTTTATAACGTCTTCAATCTCGACCAGACCAATCTCAAAGAAGCACGTCCAGAGATGTATCAAAAGTTCAAGGATGAAGCCGTTGGGCAGAGTCTGCGCACCACAGATGGTATGGTTGATTTTCCTGCTTTGGATGCCATGATAGAGAAAGACCTCTATGTATGTCCCATAAAGCCCATTCATGGGGACAATGCCTATTATAGCATCAGTAAAGACGAGATTGTCATTCCCGAAAAGGCACAGTTCATAGATGGTGAGTCCTTCTACAGCAATCTCTTACATGAGATGAGCCATGCCTCAGGTTCTGAAAACCGCTTGAACCGATTGGTTTCTGGCTCTACCTTTGGAAGTGAGTCATATGCAAAGGAAGAACTTGTCGCAGAGCTTACAGCCGCACTTGTCTCTTCACAGTACGGCATGGAGAAGCATGTAAAAAGCGACAGCGCCGCTTACTTGAAGTCTTGGCTTGACAGTCTGAAGGAAGACCCCAATTTCATCAAGACTTCTCTAATGGATGTCAAGCGTTCTTCCTCATTCATCAGTCAGAGGCTTGATGCTGTGGCGCAGCGTCTTGAACGAGACGGTTGGGAGGCTGATTTCTCGGACATCCGTGAAAAGAACAAGGCTTTCACTCCTGTTTTTGGTAACAAGGCTGAGAGACCGACTGTGTCAAATCAAGAAAATCAGTCTACACAAGAGCAAACCAAACCCCAAGTCCAACATGAGGAGGTAGCAGCAAGAAGCACCGAACAGCCCCGATTTCATCGTTAAAATATATGAGCCGAACCCTAAATTAGAGGTGTTGTTCACAATATCAGAAGAAGAAGGAGCAGAGATGTATCTTGGAAATACGCCAATAGAAGTTGATTTGAGTACAGCGATATATATGTTACAGCAGAAAGACAATATGCCAGAAGGGATGGCTTGGGGTAACTATTTCCCTGCTGTTATCAATCATACCAGTTCTGCCATAGCACGCAAACATCCTGATTTCCATGCAGCAAAACATGGAGATTATGATGCAGCGTTACGTTTGGTCAACGACTTGGTTAAGGACGATAAGGTTTGCTCTATTGCAAGATGCTATCCCAACGCACATATAGCTTATAATCACAAGATGCAAGACAGCAAGGTCAATATGATACCGGCTGCTTACGCTGCAAAATTCTCGGCAATAGGGATGGATGTAGAACATAATATCATTGCGGTCACAGACGTCTCCCATACCAATGCTTCTGACATATCAAGGATTAGCAAACGTGTACGTTTTGAAGGTGAGGTCAAGAAAGGGGTAGACTATATCCTCTTGGATGATTTTATTACATCGGGTGCCGAACTTCGGGATATGAGGGACTACATACAAAGCAAGGGTGGTAATGTGGTGATGATGACCACATTCGGACATGGCAGTTTCGGCAAACTCAAAGATATAAGAATAGACAACAGCCTTATCGAAAGACTAAAGGCATCGGGTATTACAGACCAAGATTTAAGAAAATATGGAATTGCATCAGAAATCAGGTGTCTTACCATCGGAGAAGCTGCAAAACTCTCCAGAATGGTTAACGCCAAAGCAAAAACAACAGTTGCACAACTCTGCGCAAGAGTTCAACGAACACACCAAGAATGCCCCAATCTGCCAGCAATGGAGACAGAAGTTCCAAGAAATGGGGTTCAAGGTGTCAAAACTAAAGAGATAACAGAAGAAAGTAAAACAATCAAATTCAAATTATGAAGAAGTATGTATTCATGTTTCTGCTCAGCCTGACATCTATGGTGTCTATGGCAAGAGACAGTATTGTAACGGCACGGCAACGATGCCAAATTGAAGCAAGGGACAAAGCCGAGTTACTTGTTCCCTTAACTCCATCTTACCTTGACGGTATAACATCAACTACTGGTTGGGATAACAATTGGTTCATGGAAGCAAAAGGAGGAACCTCCGCTTTCATCGGCACTCCTATAGGGTGTGGAGACCTTTTCGACCGTGTTATGCCGGTGTTGCAAATCGGTGTTGGTAAGTGGTTCACTCCTGCCGTCGGTGGCAGAATTGGTTATCAAGGGATGAAATTCAAGAACGCAAACTTACAGTCTATGAAGTACCAGTTCGTTCATGCAGACTTCATGTATAATCTCACGCACAACCTGCAGTGCAACGAGTATGGTTTGTCGAAATTTGATGTAATTCCTTACGTCGGTGTCGGTATGATACGCAACTCTTCAAACACTCCTGGTTATTTTCTAACGGACAATGTTCCTTCCGGCAACCATCCGTTTGCTTTCAGCTATGGTGTTGAGTTTCGCTATCTCCTTGCCGACCGTCTTCATCTTGTCGGTGAAGTCAGTGGTATGACAACGATGAAAAGCTTTGATTGCGTCGGCGCTTCAAGCAGATTTGGTGACCACATGGTCAGTGTCTCTGTCGGATTGTCGTACACCATAGGCAAGAGAGGGTGGAAAAAAGTCGTTGATACACGTCCGTACATCAACCAAAACAACTTTCTTATGGAGATGTATGCGGAACACTCACAACAAGCCAATGCTAACAACAATATCGAAGCACAATCCACAGACAAGAACAACTATAGTGGTCTTATCTCCCTCCGTTATAGAATGTCGTTAGGAAATGAGAACAATGATAGTTCTTCGGATAGCCTGTCACAGAACACTAAAGTAACCATAGGTGTTCCCATTTACTTCTATTTCAAGTTGAACACAGCAAAATTGGTGGACAAAACACAGTTGGTCAATCTTGATGAGATTGCAAAGATTGCAAAAGAACAAAACTTAACCATTCATATATCGGGAGCAGCTGACAAAGCAACTGGCTCAGATAAGCGAAATCGCCATCTGAGTATTGAAAGAGCCAAGTACATCTGTAAACAATTGATGAAACGAGGGGTTAATAAAGATTCCATGAAAGCTACAAGTTTAGGTGGCATTGAGCAGTTCTTACCAAAAGAAGCCAATAGATTTGGAGTGGTATTATTGACTCAATAGAACTAACTTTTTCTATTTCCTAAAATCAGACCTGTCTGCTATTATAGCATTCAGGTCTTTTTGTGTCTATAGAATCAAGATTAGCGCAGGGTGACTTGTAAGAAGGTGGGTAAAGACTTTGCTTTTGGATATTCTTGCCGTGTTTCCTTTATACGGTCATTTCGATTGTCTATTTTGTAGCATCATACATAGACAAGTAAGCGGAGGATGGGGTGATTTGAGTTCACCTCATCCCCTTTAGACTGTCAATTCTTAATATCATCAAATGGTAAAGAATTGAATTTATCAAAATCAGAGTTGAATAATTTATCTTGTATCACACGATACTTTTCGAACTCTGACTCTGCAAAGCTCTTGGCAAATTCAGCAGAAACCTTTCCTGCATCATGTAATACGGCATCACCTCCAGCTTCAAGAATAATATCAATACGTTTAGCCCAATCTTCCATAGTCATTGGTATATGTCGATTTGCCATACGTTCAGCTAAATCAAGTACAGAGTTGACAAGTTTTCCCATATCTTCAAGTTCCACTTGTTTTAGATAGTTTTTGGCGATACTTACATCTGGCTTGACGATTTTACCATCAGGTGCATTTTCCCAAGTAGTCAATCCCATGTGTTCTTTCTCTGCATTGGCTCTTTCAACAATAAGTTCTGCTGCTGTATGCCCATGCACTGCATAATGCATCTTATTCTGAACTTTTTTATAGAACAAACGTGTGGTAGGTGCATCCTTATTGTAGTCAACAGCTGTAGCATATATATCCGTGAGCTTTTGGTAAAATCTTCGTTCACTCAATCTAATCTCACGTATCTCTGCCAGCAAATGCTCAAAGTAGTCCTCACCGATAAACGAGCCGTTCTCCATACGCTTCTTGTCTATGATATAGCCCCGAAGAGAGAACTGCCTAATGACATAGGTGCACCATTGGCGAAACTGTGTGGCACGGATGGAGTTGACTCGATAGCCCACCGAAATGATTGCATCAAGGTTGTAGAACAGTGTGTTGCGTCGCACCTCTCTCACACCTTCCTGTTGAACTACCGAGATTTTCTCGGTAGTTGCCTCCTTGTTCAATTCATTTGTGTCATATATGTTTTTCAGATGCAAACCGATGTTATCTGCGGAGCAGTCAAAGAGCATAGCCATGGCCTTTTGGGTAGCCCACACTGTTTCATCTTTGTATAGCACTTGTATGCCTTGTTCCTTACCTTCTGCCACGAAAGTCAGGAATTCCATCGTACTGTTTCGTATTTCAAATTTCTTTGCCATAATTTATCACTTTTATTTATATTCCTCTAAGGTCTTATATTATTGACATGTTATGCTTTCAAGTACTGGTATTTTATAGAGAAGTTCGCAAATGTCACATTCTACATCCTTGTTTTTGTACAATGAGGATTTTGCTTTTTTGATTATATAGTCTGCATAAAGAGCATATTCTCTACAAATTCTATTTTTATAAGTCTTTATTCCTTTTCCTAACACGTTAGACATAAATGCACCTATGTAATAAATCTCACTTACGCCATAAATTCCCTTTTGAGCACATGACATTCTGAATTTTATATAATCAACAAGAGTTTCTGGTTGAAAAAGATAGAATATAATATCTAAGTCATAAACAGACATGGCAACAACAGGATTTTCTGTACCATTTTGTGTTGTCTGTATTATATAACTAAGTGATGTAATGCCAGGAAATGCGTCAAGAGTAATACAAATATTATACCACCTCAACCTTTCTGCATAGTCAAATCTTTCCTTTAAAGTATAGTATCGACTGGCTTTTTTTAGACAAGCGACACACGATTTGCCTTGCTCAAATGCTTCGACTACAGCTTTCTTACAATCCCTTTCAATAGAGGTCAAATCACCTTGGTGTGACAATTCGGTCAATCGCTTGCTTTTAACTTGAAAAACGACTCCAATGTCTTTATAAGTGAACATTGCATCTATGTCGGTAATTTGATTTGAGGATTTCGTAAGTCTGATATCAATATGTCTATAGGTTTCCTTAAATCTTCTTGCGATGATGTCGAAAACTATATTTTCTGCAATTTCACCTCGTATTGTTCCTAACCTTTTCCCAAAATCATTTCTATCCAATAACCAAAAATATGGAGTTTCATTCATGGCAATAGCCAATGCGTTTACATCGACAATAAATATACCTCTATTGTGGGGCAATTCAATGATGGGAGTTGTTTTGAATGGATTCCTATCTGTTATGTTTGTTACATTGTTTTCCAATGTACTTCCTAGTCTGTAGGATAATTTGCCAATTATTCGTTGTTCCCCAACGGAAAAATTCCGCTTTATGACATTAGGTTTAATGCAGAAAGCATTTATGGGGGACATGTACTGATTCTTTTTTCTCTTTTCCTCAATCCTCTTTTTAAGTTGGCTAGTTATTATTCTTTTTATTTTACCTAATGTAGACAGCAATAAAGATGAATCGAATTGGTATTGTTCGTTTAAGATTTGCTTAATAAAAGAATTGTCGTATTTCTTTTGAGCAAAATCTGCAAATTGCCAATCATAACCCAAATCGCCTTCATAGAAAAACGTTTCAATAAACTGACTTCCTAAATCTGTAGCGTAGCCATATGCATTATGCAAGTCATTCATTAGAACATATACTTCTGACATAATGTTATCATCTTGATTAATTGGCCAACTCTTGTCTATAACAACATTCGTCATCCACATACCAACTAAAAAATCAATCTCATTTGAGATTAACCTTTCGATACTGGACGTTTGTCCATGCACAAGTTGCTTTTCAATCCCTATGGTTTCCTTAAACGCTATATAGCCAAGGATTCTTCCGAATGAATAGTATGATGTAATTTCCTTTAAGCGTTCTAATATTTTTTCCATTTTACGTTATAATTAGAGGTATTTGGATAATACAGAAATCACTTTTATATCTTTTGTTCTAACAAGATACCAAAAAGTTCATCGAAGGTCGTATCAATAAACGTATTGAACGCCATTTTGCTCGTATCTATTGGCTGATAACAAGGGTATTGCCGACGCACAAAACGCAGTTCGAACGCCAAGCGTATGTCGTTCACTCCCTCTTCTCCCTCCTGTTGTTTCGCTTCCTTTGCAGAGATTGTTCGCACTCGTGTTATCTCGTACACGTCCCTGACGCCCTTGCCTTTTATATACGGCATGAAGAAGTGGAGGTCTTGCAGGGCGATGGTTGTCGGGAACTTGCTACCAGTGTAGTAGAGCGTTGCCGTACTGTCGAGGAATCTGTCCTTAGCTGCACGACCACGGTTGTTATCTCCGACTAAGCCGATAAGCACACGGTTGCCAACTTCCACGAACGCTCCTTTTTGGGGAATGACGTTGGCAATGGTCTCATGGCTCTTCGTCTGTATGAGTTGCCCGACGAAATGCTCCAACAGTTGGCGATTGTGCTTGTCTTTCGGACGCAAAGGGAATGCTCCGATGTTCACCTCACCGATGGTCTTGTAGAACTTCGCCACCTCTACATCTGCTGTCTCACCGTCACCAGGAAAGAGAATGTAACCACCGATGACTTCTTTCTTTAGCGCATTGCTGTCATAGTCCTTGTAATAGATGGCATCACGATAGCGGTGCATCTGGTTGATGGCATCGTCGGGCGGAGTGTCCACACCATTCTGCCGTCCGTCTATACGGTACTTGGCATCGAAGAGATAGGTCATCTTCATGCCTTGCTGCAAGTCGTTCTTGGTAAGTTGCAGCACAATGTCTGGCTTCTGCGGCACAGTTGGCACTACCAAATCCTTCATGGCCACACTGTCGTTTTCTCTGTCGGTGTTCTTGGGGTTGTAAACGAGTTCAGCCAACTCTACATTATCTTTCTTGAACAGGATGCGAGAGTGCTCGCCCTTGCCTAATTCCCAAGTGAACACACCGTTCATCTCCATACGGTTGCGGTGTTCCACGTCTTCGTCTTGCAGATGTAACTGATCCTTTACGATGTGGCTCATTTCTATGAAGCACCATATCTCATAGAGCGTTGCGATGTCCTTGGTTTGCAAGCGATAGAGTCCATCATAAAGTGAGTAGCCACGGCGGAGCAAGTTCCATGTACGATATACCTGACTGTAGCCTGTGGCTTTTTGCAGCACCATGCTTTCTTGGCTCATACCCTTGTATCTGCCCACAGTGCGGAAGAATGGGTTGCGCCCAAGGTGTTGCAAGGTTTTGAGCGTGGCTTCCATCTCTTGCTTCTTCACTTCGGAAATGGTGTTGATACCCTCAATGCGACGTTTCAGAGAGTCATACTTGCATGTGATTTGCGCCAAAGCAAACTTCAGAAAGCGGTTTTCTTGCGTGTCATTGGTTTGTAGCTGTTCCTCCACTCGGTAGAGGTGTCCACTTTCTTTTCGATGCTCCGCAAGTTCGTTTTCGATGGTTCGGGGAACAATGGTTAGGCGGTCGGCACGTTTGTAGCTCTCATGACCGTGCAACCGATGCCGTGGACGGTCGATGATGCTCTTGCAGGCTAGGATAAACTTCTCCTGTTCTCCAGCAAACACGCTCCACCATATCAGTTCGGGCGTATCTCCGTTAGGGTCAGGGGCAAAGCCATGGAAGGTGCGGCGCATATAGTCGAGCGAGAGCATACGATATTCAGCCTCAATGTCCTCAATAATGCTGCGCCAATGTTCATGATAGTCGAGTTTTGTACTCAGCACTTCAAAGGAAAAAGTGAAGCGGTGTGTAGCTCCTTCCTTCGTCTTGTAGATGACATTTATCTCGCTACGTCCAATCTCGTTGCCGTAGTTCAAGAATCCTGCAAGGATGCCACGACGGAAAGAGAACTTGTCATTTTCGCCTTGCAGTTCAGAACCGAACTGTGCGTCCTTCACACGGTCTTCGAATTCTATCCAAATGGGATAATCGGCATTATCGAAGAATACTGCCGGGGCTTGTTCTCCCTGCAGTATCTCTTGTTTGCCAGCCTCAGTCTCCCGGACTACTGACACGACCCCTTCCGTCCAGGAATAAGTCGAGAGCAGACTTTGCTCACCTATGTTACTCTTGGCTTTTGTCCAAATGGCATCGAACTTGTTGCACTCAACGCTCATTGTGAAGTCGTTATGCTTGATGGTCAGTAACTCCATATCTATAATGAGTTAGCTCCAAAAACTAGTGTATCCAGACTGGAGGCGGTTCTTCATTTCTTCCAACTTAGCTACGCTTACCGACTTGACAAGATGATCTTCATCGGTTAATGTGTTCAATCCTTCAGTGATGGTTTGGCTAAGAGCGTCCAGCAGACTATCCTTAACCTTTGTATCGTCACCTTCAATGCGAGAGAGTATCTTCATGCTCGTGATCTCGTCGAGCGCACGAGCTATGACATATCCTTGTGGAAGGTCGTTGCCGTCCTTGTCTTTATTATAAGGAAGATTGTTTACCACATAGAGTAGGAACTCGTTTCTCGTGCGGTAGGCTATCTTGAACGGAGTGCCTTCCAACACGTCGTTTACCTTTTGCAGATAGCTCAGTGCTGTGTTGCAAACGTCCGTGTAGTCGTCGTAAACGTCCACACCTTCCACGGCAGAGCCTACAAGTTCAGCGTTGCCTAACTTGCCAATGCTTTCGTGGCGTTTGGTCAGACCACCATGCAAGTCCACTTCGTTCATTTCGATAGTCATGGCACGGTCAAGCACCTTTCGGGAAAAAGAGAATGTTGTTTCATCCATGTTCACCGTTCCCACAACGATAAGGTTTTGGGGGATAGAGATACCGTCTTCATTGAAACGTGTTCTTACTTTGTCATCAGACGTGATCGCTGCCGTCAGGTTGAAATACCATTCGGCATCTTCCTTTTTCAAGATGGGGTCGGTAGTAACGACTCCATCCTCACCGCATTTGCGAGACTCTACCACGCTCAAATATTCCGCAAAGTATTGCTCCACTGGAGCCAGGTTCATCTCGTCGAGGCAAAGAAAGTATGGAGTATTTTGGTCTTCCCAAGCCTTTGCCACGAACTTCAAGAAGTCGCCAGCCACAAACTCCGCCTTTCCACTCACTCGGCTCACATAGCCAATGAGTTCGCTGGAGTCATGCCAGTTCGGCTTCACCTGTACCATTTCAAAGTTCTTTGGTTTCTGCACCTTGTATTCATCAGAATCTTCTTCCCAACAAGCACGTGCCAACTCCCTCACGATTCGACTCTTGCCTGTACCGGATATGCCTGCAAGGAGAAGAAACGGTTTCGACTTGATTGCGGTAATGTAGGGACGATAGTTGGAATCAGAATTACCTACTGCAATACTCTGTTTCTCTTTTTTATTATCGAAGTTCTTGTAAAAGGCTTCTTTGTCATTTCTATTTGGCATAGTTTGCATAATTTCTTTGTAATTTGGAGTTAACGTTGCCTGGTCAAACTCAACATGGATTACTTTTGAATAATTATTCAGGGCGTTGGTAATAATGTCCATATTGCCCATGTGGTCATGGAAAATTGTAGTTAATGCTTCTCTTAGATCAGCACGTCCATCATGGCTTTCCAAATATTTTACCAGTTCTTCGACAAGGAAAACAGGTTCCTCCAAACCCTTTAAACTTTTTGTAAAAGGGTTGGGAGCATAATAACAATGAATCCAATGTTCAAGATAGACTTGAGCTTCTTCTTTTGTTATGTTGTGGGTGAAACGAGGAATGTAAACCCCATTATTCTCATAATATAAGCCTAATTGACATGCCAACTGATAAGCCGTTCTGAAGAAATCAGGTTCCATATGAAACCGAAAGTCTTCAGAAGACATTTGTTCGTGAGGTAGTTTTTCTACAAACTCACAAACGGTTTTTGGAGTTGCATTTCTCCATCTGCAAATTACATCAGCCATCGTATCCAAATTTGGTTATATCCATTTGACGCAGTATTGCCATCAATACATTAACAACTATACTGTTTCCTGATTGTTTATATGCCTCCGTGTCGGAAACAACAATATTGAAACTATCATCAAATCCCATTAAACGGAGACATTCCCTTGGAGTCAGTTTTCTATATCTACCCATTGACGGAACAATCTTATTCTGCGCAACTGGTCGCATATGCAAAGAACTATCATTCTTTTCTATTGCATACCGTTCCGGTGCATTCTTTGAATAATAATCCTCCTCGTAGTCAGACACATTGAAGAGCGTTTCATCTGTTTCAGGTGTACTTGGGTCATTCTTCAATTTTGGATGATAAATAAAATCTCCATGCCAATTAAATTGTTGATTACGCTTTTGACAAAGCATAATGTTGCCATTTACTTGTGTATAACTCTTTTGTGTATTAATGCTTCTTGTTATGAAGAATGCACCTTTTTGCTTCAATAGATATTTGGAATTAACATCCTGTTGAAGATAGTCGTATACAGTTCTTTCTAATGTAATTGGAGCCGGGTACTTAAAGTCGGTCTCTTTTTTGAATCCTATGCAATATATGCGTTCTCTACTTTGTGGAACACCATAATCTTTTGCATTAAGAACTTGAAAATAGACATCGTAATCACAATCGTTTTCGAAAGTTTCCCTTATCACCTTCCATGTCCTACCTTTGTCATGGCTTAACATTCCCTTGACGTTTTCAAAGATAAAAACCTTTGGCTGACATTCTATGATAAGCCTGGCAAACTCTCTAAAAAGTGTGCCACGAGTATCTTCAAAGCCTCCATGTTTTCCACGCAAAGAAAAAGCCTGACAAGGGGCACCACCTACAAGTAAATCCACTTTTCCTTTGTAACGAGTAGCATCCACATTATGCACATCGTCATGCCATTGTTCCTCATTAATTGGATAGTTGGCAAAATATGCCTTCTTGCAGTTGGCATCAATATCGCCAGCAAATTGTATTTGGCATTTGAGTCCTAATCTATGCAAAGAGTGTTCTATAGCTCCAATACCACTAAATGAAGTCGCAAGTCGAATAGTTCTCTCTGGATGAGAGAACGTAAACGAGCGCCAATCGTGTTCTATGTCAAGATTGGATTTCGTGTTTTGTATGTCTGAAAATTTATTCTTCATTGCTTACTCCATATTTTGTTATATCTAATTGTTTGAGAATGGCTATTAGCACATCTACAACAATACTATTGCCAGCCTCCATATAAGCAGAAGTATTACTAACTGCAATTTTAAAGTCGTCTTTGAAGCCCATCAAACGCAAGCATTCTCTTGGTGTTAGTTTGCGCAAGCCATCAATTCCTTTCTTCTTGTTGTATGTTACATAGTTGTCCACACCTGCCCGATGCATTTTGTGCATGGACTGAAGTAAAGGACGTGCTATATCTAAATCTGTTTTTATCGGTGTCTTGAAAGTTTTTGTTCCTGGACACAAAACATACTTAGCCACCTTTTCGGACAGATAATATTTATCTTCGATTTCGTTTACTGTAAAGACAAAATCGTTAAAGCCTTCCGAAGTAGAGCCTTCAGCAATGCTTTGTCTCTTTGCTTCGTCTGAAGACAACACTTTCGCATTTTTTTCTTTTACATAATAAGGGCTGCCTGTATAGTCCTCCAAAAAATCGTACATTCTGTACTTCAACGGAATTGGAGCAGGATATTTGAATTTGGTTTTCTTTTTGAATCCTATACAATAAAGCCTTTCACGTGTTTGTGGAATGCCATAATCTCTTGCATTAAGAAGTTGAAAATGTACATCGTAACCGCAATAATCTTTGAATGTGTTGTAAATAACTTCCCATGTCCGTCCTTGGTCATGCTTGAAAAGACCTTGTACATTTTCAAAGATAAACACTTTCGGCTGACATTCTTTTACAACACGAGCAAATTCACGGAACAAGGTTCCTCTTGTATCCTCAAAACCTCTTTGCTCGCCAACAATAGAAAATGCCTGGCATGGTGCTCCACCAACAAAAAGGTCAACTTTTCCTTTATAGGGTGTAGCATCTAATTTATGAATATCGGTATGCCACTGCTCTTCTTTGATTGGGTAATTGGCAAAATATGCCTTTTTGCAGTTGGCATCAATGTCACCAGCAAAAACTATTTCAGACTTGAGTCCAAGTCTTTTGAATGCATATTCAATAGCTCCAATACCACTAAAAGATGTGGCAAGTCGAATAGTCCTTTCGGGATGAGAAAAATTTCTCTCAACCCAAGACAATCCTTCTGTGTCTATATTTGCCAGTGTATTTTGTATGTTGTCTGTTGTTTTATTCATTATTATATATACGATATTGCCTCGAATGTTCGGCCTATAGTTTACTTATTCGACGTTCTCCTCTCTGACAAGGTCTGCCAGTTCAACCCCAAGTAGTTTGGCAGTCTTTATCAAACTCCCCAAATCGGGTTGGGATGTGTTGGTACACCACTTGGATATTGTGGTTTGGTCTTTGCCCAATTGCTCGGCAAGCCATTTGTTCGTTTTCTTCTTGTCTGCCAAGACTACTTTAATCCTGTTAATGTCCTTATTTGCCATATTGCAATTTTATTTATCGGCAAAAGTACACAAAAAATCCCAAAATCGTGCAGTGTTGGGCTAATATTTATGGCGCTTTAGCAAAATAATGAATTATTCTCAATATAAAATTATATCAACAAACTCCTTTTTCACCCGCTGTACAGTGCTCACTCCCTTGCCACCCAGCTTTGCCACATACCGAATAGAATACCCCTTGCGTAGTAGACT
>ERZ779737.310-NODE-310-length-48550-cov-8.503413_pt1 | contig 48550 bp, 32 predicted proteins | sample MGYA00511889_ERZ779737 | MGnify/ENA primary metagenome ERZ779737 (study PRJEB29588, sample SAMEA2163575) | human gut metagenome | biome: human gut; feature: human-associated habitat; material: faeces | place: Denmark | collected 2008/2010 ... | reverse complement strand
GAGTGTTTTACTATACATATCTCTTTATACTTTTAGCTGCCGTTTGTGCGCTTTTCGGTTTCATTTGAATCGGTGTATATTGCCGATTAAGAAACGGCTTAACAAAACTGGCAGCCGTTTAATCTTATCGTTCTTCATCATTCTGCTTGCATCTTGCTATTTTTGCAAATAAGTATACCACCAAGGCGACAAAAAGTGCGCACATTATACCGCCGAAAATTCTACCGACTAACTCCGAACTATTTATCGCAAGCAGAACGCCGAGAAAAATCAATAAACCGCAAACGACAGCCATAATGACAAATCCCAACCACTTCGGTACTTTTGGGTTGTTAATCGAGTCCTCTATAAATGGTTCCATACTAACTCATTTATTTAAATTCATTTAAGATTTAAAACGCAAACACCTGCAAACGTCTATTCGTAATTGCTGAGCTTATCACATCAAACGTTATGTTATTTTAAAACGTTTTCTATGTTGCATTGTTCTTTAATACTTTTTCAAGAAACCTGCCGGTAAAGCTTTCTTTTATTTTTGCGACGTCTTCCGGGGTACCCGTTGCTATTATCGTGCCGCCGCCGTCACCTCCCTCCGGACCGAGGTCTATTATATGGTCTGCAATTTTTATTACGTCGAGGTTATGCTCGATTACCACAATACTGTTTCCGTTGTCTACCAGCTTTTGCATTATGGTAATCAGCTTGTCCACGTCTGCCATATGCAAACCGGTGGTAGGCTCGTCCAAAACGTATAGCGTACGTCCCGTTGCTCTTCTGCTAAGCTCCGTCGCAAGTTTGACTCTTTGCGCCTCGCCTCCGCTCAGCGTTGTTGCCGACTGTCCGAGTTTGACATAACCGAGTCCTACGTCGAAAAGCGTCTTTATTTTATTGTACACCGACGGAACGCCTTCGAAAAAATGCACCGCCTCTTCTATCGTCATCTCAAGTACTTCGGCAATGTTCTTGCCTTTGTACCTTACTTCCAACGTCTCCTTATTGTATCTTTTGCCTCCGCAAACTTCGCACGGCACATATACGTCGGGCAAAAAATTCATCTCTATTTTTATGATTCCGTCGCCCTGACAATGTTCGCACCTTCCGCCGCTTACGTTAAAACTGAATCTGCCGGCTTTATATCCTCTTTGCAATGCGTCTTGAGTCTTGGCAAAAAGTTCTCTTATGAAAGAGAATACCCCGGTATAGGTCGCAGGATTGCTTCTCGGCGTTCTGCCTATCGGGCTTTGATCTATTACTATTATTTTATCGAGCTGTTCTAAACCGCTTATGCTTTTGCACTTACCGACGCTGAGTTTTGTACCCATAAGTTCATTGCTTATTGCGGGTGAAAGGGTTTGATTTATAAGAGTGCTTTTTCCGCTGCCCGAAACGCCGGTTATCGCAGTAATTACTCCGAGCGGAATATCAACGTCGATATTCTTTAAATTATTTTCGCTTGCGCCCTTTATCGACACGTATCCTTTGGGTTTTCTGCGATTTGTCGGAATTTCTATTCTTTTGTCTCCTCTCAAATACGCTCCTGTGAGCGAATCTTTTGAGTTCATAATCTCCTCCGGCGTTCCGCTTGCTACAATGCTACCGCCGTGAACGCCTGCGCCCGGACCTATGTCAAGAACATAATCTGCAGCTCTGATAGTATCCTCGTCGTGTTCTACGACTATAAGCGTATTACCCAAATCACGCAACCTTTTTAGCGTGGCTATGAGTTTTTCGTTATCTCTTTGATGAAGTCCTATGCTCGGCTCGTCGAGTATATACAAAACGCCGGTTAAGCCGGAGCCGATTTGCGTGGCAAGTCTTATACGTTGAGCCTCGCCTCCGCTCAGCGTAGACGCTCCTCTCGACAGGGTAAGATATCCTAAGCCCACATCGATCAAAAACTTTAAACGAGCTTTTATTTCTTTAAGAATAAGCTTAGCAATGGCTGCTTGCGTTGGCGACAAAGAAAGTTCCGAAACGAAGCCATACATTTTAACGACCGACATATCGCACAACTGCGATATGTTTAGGCCGCCGACGGTAACGGCAAGCGCCTCTTTTTTCAATCTTCTGCCGTGACACTCCGGGCAAGCCGACTCTCTTATAAACTTTCTTATTTCGCTTTTGATGTATTCGCTCGTAGACTCTCGGTAGCGGCGTTCGAGATTATTTATTACGCCTTCGTAAGTGCCCGAATAGCTCCCCGAAAAATTCGAACTCGAATACGAAACGTTAAGCTTTTCGCCACCGTTGCCGTACAGCAAAATACGTCTGATTTCCTCGGGCAATTCTCTGAACGGAGTATCTAACGAGAAACCGTATTTTTTGCTTAACGCTCTGAAATACATATTTGCAAAGTCGGAATCGAAACCCCAACCGGTTATCGCCAACGCCCCTTCGTTAATGGACTTGCTTCCGTCTCCGTATATAAGGGTGGGATCTATTTTTTCCAAAAAACCCAATCCGGTACACTGCGGACATGCTCCGAAGGGACTGTTAAAAGAAAACAGTCTAGGTTCGACTTCTTCTATAGAAACACCGCAGTCGGGACAAGCGTATTTGGTAGAAAAAAGCTCGTCGCCGTCCTCCTTGCTTATTACAACCAATCCCTCGGCAAGCTTAAGAGCGGTCTCTATGCTATCCGAAAGTCTCGTACGTATGCCGCTTTTTACAACGATACGGTCTATTACCACGCTTACGTCATGTTTACATTGACGATCTAAAGTTATATCCTCGTCTAAGGAATAAACTTTTCCGTCGACATTGACTCTGGCGAAGCCACTCTTGCGATACAGCTCGAATTTATCCTTAAATTCGCCTTTTCGCCCTCTGACTACGGGCGCATTTATCATAATTTTGGTGCCTTCGGGATAGCATAATACCTTATCTATAATCTGGTCAACCGTTTGTTGCGATATTTCCTTCCCGCATGACGGGCAATGCACCACACCGACTCTTGCATACAAAAGTCGTAGATAGTCGTAAATTTCGGTTACCGTTCCGACAGTCGAACGGGGGTTGCGGGCAGTCGTTTTTTGGTCTATTGCTATCGTAGGAGACAAGCCTTCGATGCTTTCGACGTCGGGCTTGTTCATTTGCCCCAAAAATTGTCTCGCATACGAACTTAACGACTCCATATATCGTCGTTGACCTTCCGCAAAAATAGTATCGAACGCCAAACTCGTCTTGCCGCTACCGCTCAATCCGGTAAACACGATAAGTTTTTCTCTCGGCAAAACTATATCGATGTTTTTTAAATTATTTTCTTTCGCCCCTTTAATGACGATATTATCCATTCTTCATACCCCTTTTTATCTTAGCTTGCAATTCTTTTAACTCTGCTATGCGGTCTCTCATCTTAATTGCCGTTTCGAAGTCCAAAGCTCCTGACGCAACCCGCATAAGGCCTTTGAGTTTTTCTATCTGATCGGGAATATTATCGTATTCGACGCTCACTTTAGTGGTTATTTCCAAAGTATTGCTTATCGGTTTTACTATAGTCTTGGGAGTAATTCCGTTAGCTTTGTTATAATCGTCCTGAATTTTACGTCTGCGCTCCGTTTCGTCCATAGCGACTCTCATAGAATCCGTTATTACGTCGGCATACAAAATGACCTTGCTCTCCGAATTTCTCGCCGCCCTACCGACAGTTTGAATGAGCGCAGACGAAGAACGCAAAAAGCCCTCTTTGTCGGCGTCGAGAATCGCAACGAGTTTTACTTCCGGTATATCTAAACCTTCTCTCAAAAGATTTATTCCGACTACTACGTCAAAGTCGCCTCTCCGCAGTCCGTTGACAATTTCGATACGCTCCATTGTATCTATATCCGAGTGCAGATACTTTACTTTTACACCTTGTTCTCCGAGATATACAGACAAACTTTCTGCCATACGTTTTGTCAAAGTAGTAACCAAAACCCTACCCTTGCTCTCTACCGTTGCGCGAATTTCTCCCAAAAGATTGTCTATTTGCCCGTGCGAGCCTCTAACTTCTATCGGCGGATCCATAAGCCCCGTAGGTCTGATAATCTGCTCAGCCACGTTAGACTCCGCAAGAGAAAGCTCGTACTTAGCCGGGGTTGCCGAAACATACACCGTTTGCCCTATGCGAGCGTTAAATTCGTCAAAATTGAGTGGTCTGTTGTCGAACGCCGCCGGGAGCCGAAATCCGTAATCGACGAGACTGGTTTTACGAGACAAATCTCCGTGATACATCGCCCTGATCTGAGGCACCGTCATGTGACTTTCGTCTATAAACAAAACGAAATCTTCGGGGAAATAGTCAAGCAAAGTGAACGGAGGATCGCCGGGTTTTCTGCCGTCGAAGTATCTCGAATAGTTTTCGATACCGCTGCAATAACCTATCTCCCTCATCATTTCCACGTCATAATTTACTCGTTGCTTTAATCTTTCCGCTTCTAGAAGTTTTCCGCAATCTTCAAAAAATTTGACTCTTTCGTCGAGATCTTTGAGTATCTCCTCTGTGGCTTTTTTAAGCTTGTCCTGTTCGACCGCATAGTGACTTGCCGGAAAAATCGCAACGTGGTTAAGTCTGTTGCGAATCCTGCCGCTCACTGCGTCGAACTCCGCAATTCCGTCAACCTCGTCACCGAAAAATTCGATACGTACGCCCGTTTCGCTTGACGAAGCAGGAAAAACGTCAACGATGTCCCCTTTTACTCTAAAGTTAGTTCGAGCGAATTCGACATCGTTACGCTTATAGTTTATTTCCACAAGTCTGCGGATAAGTTGTTCTCGAGACAATTGTTGCCCCGGTCTTATAGAAATGCTCATACGGTAATAATCTTCGGGCGCACCCAATCCGTATATGCAAGAAACGCTGGATACGACTATTACGTCTCGGCGTTCCTGTAAAGCGCATGTCGCAGAATGTCGCAACTTATCGATTTCGTCGTTTATCTGCAAATCTTTTTCTATATATGTGTCCGAAGAAACGATGTATGCCTCAGGCTGATAATAATCGTAGTAAGAAACGAAAAACTCCACTCTGTTTTCCGGGAAAAACTCTCGGAACTCATTACAAAGCTGCGCCGCAAGCGTTTTGTTGTGAGCCAAAACCAATGCAGGACGGTTTATGTTCTTTATCACGTTTGCCATAGTAAACGTTTTTCCGCTGCCGGTTACGCCCAACAGCACTTGATTTTTTATACCGTCTTTAATCCCTTCGGTTAGTTTTTCTATTGCCGCAGGCTGATCGCCCGTCGGTTTAAATTTGCTTACAAGCTTAAAATCCATACGCTTATTATATCACCGCAGCAAATACATTGCAAGTAAATTCCCGATTAAGCGTATTTTTTTGTCTTAAGCATTAAAAACGTTTTTTATAAAGGTAGCATTGTGATACAATAATATATGCAGCAATATATATCCTCAAAAAGTCTGTCACAAAATCAGACTTTTAAAAACATTTTCAGGACTACGATTATATGGATAAGGTAATTCTTCACAGCGATTTAAATAACTTTTACGCATCTGTCGAATGCGCCCTTTGCCCCGAACTCAGAGGCAAACCTTTAATCGTAGCCGGAAGCAAAGAAAAACGTCACGGCATAGTTTTGGCAAAAAACGAAATAGCAAAAAGTCACGGCATCAAAACAGGCGACACCATATGGCAAGCCAAGCAAAAATGCCCTGCGCTTGTGGTCGTTCCGCCTCATTTCGATCTTTATATGAGCTATTCGGAACAAATATTCGAACTATATACCGAATTTACCGACCTAGTTGAGCCGTTCGGTCCCGATGAATGTTGGCTGGATGTAACCGGTTCTATGCATCTCTTCGGAGACGGTAAACAAATTGCAGACAAAATAAGAGCTGAAATCAAAAACCGATTTGCCCTTACCGCATCCGTAGGAGTAAGCTTTAATAAAGTGTTCGCCAAAATGGGCTCGGACATAAAAAAGCCGGACGCCACTACCGTTATCGACAGAGATAATTTTCGTTCGATAATATGGAAACTCCCGGTATCCGATATGCTTATGGTCGGCAAAAAAACCGCCGAAAAACTCGACGGACTAAACATCCACACCGTTGGTGACTTAGCTAACGCCGACAGCGGCGCATTAACCAAGCTTTTGGGCGTGAACGGTATGAGCATATATAAAAGCGCTCGAGGCGAGGATACGACTCCCGTACGGAAGTATCATCTTTCGAGAGAAATAAAGTCCGTCGGGCACGGTATGACCGCCGTAAAAGACATAACCACTGAAGAAGACGCAAAAACTCTTATCCTTTACCTATCTGATCTTATAGCCGCTCGTATGCGAAAATACGGTGTCAGAGGTTGCGGAATATCCGTACATGTGAGATATTACGACCTGAGCAGCGAGTCTAAGCAAGCTACCATGCCGACGACTTGCGCATCTTCCATTATAGCCGAACACGCTCTAAAGCTTTATCTTTCGATAGCAAATAAACCGGCGAGGACCATTACCGTAACCATATTTAATTTGACGCACGGCGATTGTCAACAATTGTCGTTTTTTGGCGATGACGTTGAAAAAGCGGAAAAATTGGACAAAGCGATAGCCGCCATACGAGCCAAGTATGGAAAAAAATCGGTAGGCTTGGCAGCAATGATCGAACAAGACTTTATATACGACAAAAGCGACGCAGAAGATTTTTTGCCATTTAAAAGATGATTTTATAATGTATTTTTCTCCCGCTTTAAAACCTTAACCGAGCTACTTCGTCAAACCGTCTTTGATTGTCGATTGTCATTGCAGTTTTGCAATTTGATTTAAAAATTGCTTTTCCGATTTTGCATACCTGAAACTCGGCTATACCGCTGTGCTCTTTGCTCCGAAACGAAGATACTCCTTTCACCCTGCTTATATCTTACATTAAATTGCTCGTAAATAACTCAAGTGTATTTGTTTGCGCTCGGAAACGAACTTTATATTGTCCGATGCTTTAATATACGAAAACGGATAGCATTACCGGCAAAAAAGTTTCAAATAAATATTAAATCATTGTTTCCTATTTAAACTCACCGTCTTTTCTGCAAATAAACCGTTTTACATTCGTAAAATTAAAATAAATCATAAAAAAAATATCAAAGTTGCGTTTTGCCTACACAACTTTGATATTTTTAGTATCACACATATAGATTTTGACTGAAGTGCATACACAAATCGGACTTTGCGCTACAGACTGTAAAACAACATTCCCAACACAGCAGCTCCGAGTATAACGATTATAGGCGAAAGCGCCTTTTTGCGTATCTTTTTATATACCAAACACGCTATCGCTACGGCAATCATTATCCCCAAAGATATAAAATCGAACGGTTTTAAACTAAGAGTTTTGTACGCCATGTTCACAGCAGTGCCTATTATTAGTCCGACAACGACGGGTTTTACGCCGTTAAGCGCTTTATTGACTGTTTTGTTCTTTAAAAAACCGGTAAACAACGACGCTATAAGTAAAATTATAATAAACGACGGAAGCACTACTCCGAGTGTCGCAACCAAAGCGCCTAAAAATGCACTACCTTCCGCTCCGCCTACGGCAGTACCGACGAAAGTCGCCATGTTTATGGCAATGGGACCTGGCGTGGTTTCGCTTATCGCTATAAAGTCGTACACAGTCTCTATCGGAATCCACCCTGTGGTTTCCGCCATTTCTACTATCAGCGGAATCATTGCGTAACCACCACCGAAAGTAAACAATCCTATCTTAAAAAAATTCCAAAAAAGTTGAAGATAAATCATTGTCTATCCTCCTTTTCCTCAATCGCAGCCCTGTCCTCGTTCGGTGACGACTCATTGCTACGATTTTCTTCATCTTCACCGAATCTTTGCGTATCACCGGAAGTTTCGGTTATTATTGCAGTCTGCGAATAGCCTTCGATAGGCACTCGTTCTTTTCTGTCCGTAATCGAATAATAAGTCAGACCTATAACAGCTCCTATAAGGATAATAAAAACAGAGGAAAAATTAAGATCGAACAAACTTATAACCACAGTTGCCGCAAGCGAAAGCGTCGCTATCACCAAAGACAATACGTTCTTTTTCAAATTCTTTATCATCTTTAATCCGGCTCGTAATATCAAAATAGTTACCGCAGCCTGTATTCCCTTAAATGCTCTTGCCACAAGTTCCAAAGCCAAAAACTCTTGCACAAAGAACGATATGGCGAATATTATCACAAACGAAGGCAATACTACGCCGAGCGTGGCAAACGCCGAACCCAGCACGCCCGCAACCCTATATCCTATAAAGGTTGCCGAGTTTATAGCTATAGGTCCCGGCGTAGATTCTGCAATAGCTATAATGTTGAGAAGATCGGGTCCTACAATCCATTTTTTTCGCTCAACGGTTTCGGTTTCGATAAGCGAAATCATTGCGTAACCTCCGCCGAAAGTAAACAAACCTATCTTAAAAAAAGTCGCAAACAGCATCAAACATTGTTTAAACTTCGTTTTCATCATTCCTCCGTGTCTGCTTTGCATTCAGCTCCGCAGGTTATTGCGGAATCGGCGCCATCTTCTTGACTATCCAATATATCCGCATTATGCCGTATCCCGTCGCCGCTATCGGAGTCGCTTGAAAGCGGCTCGTTACAGGATGCCTTCTTGATAAACGCTATTAAAAACGGCAGGCTAATAAGTCCGCTTAATGCATCCGCAACCGGCTGCGCAAGTTGTATGCCCGTAAAATCCCATAGCCATGAAAACAACAGTAAACACGGAATAAATACCAATCCCGACCTGAGCATAGCAAGAAAAGACGCCGTAGCAGCCTTTTGAATACTTTGGTAAAGCATATTCGCCGTTACGGACAACGGCAAAAACAACGCTCCTATCGAAGCGAACATCAAGGCGTTTTTCCCGCACTCAATTACCTGAGGTTTCTTCTGAAATATCCATATCACCTTTTCCGGAGCAACTATTCCCGGTACTGCAAGCACCGTCATAAGCACAAACCCTATGAGAACCGTAAACGTAAGCGCTTTTTTAACCCTGTCGATTTTGCCTGCAGCGTAATTAAATGAACATACCGGTTGAAATCCCTGTCCAATGCCTAAGCCGACGCAAAGAACCAAATTGGTGTATCTGCCTACTATGCTCATCGCCGCTATTGCGCTATCGCCGAACGGCTTGGACAGATTGTTTAGCAGTCCGCTGGAAATAGAACTAAGTCCTTGTCGTATTAACGACGGGAGTCCAACCGCAACGATGGACAATATCATTTTTGCTTTTAAGGAAACGCTTTTTAGCCTTATTTTCGTCTGGGCGTTTTTAAAGTACATAATAAGCAGTATAACAAAACTGATCAGCTGTGATACTGCCGTAGCTATTCCCGCTCCGGCTACTCCGAAATTGAACTTACTTACAAGTAACCAATCGCCGAATATATTAAGCAATCCTCCCGTAGTAAGTCCAATCATTGCGTAAAACGCTTTTCCTTCATAACGCAAATTGTTATTGAGAATAAGCGACATTATTAAAAGCGGGCAAGACAACAAAACATAAGTTCCGTAATCTACGGCGTACGGTAAAATGGTCTCCGTGCTGCCTAAAAAAAGCATGAACGGTTTAATAAAAATAAGACCTACCGTCATCAAAATCAAGCCTGCCCCGCCACCCAAAAAGAACGCCGTAGAAACATATCCGGACGCTTTGTCTATATTCTTATGAGATAATTCTTTGGAGACATAAGTCCCCGATCCGTGCCCTAGCATAAAGGCTATAGCCTGAATAATTGCCTGCAACGTAAACAGTATACCTATAGCGCCTTGCGCACTTTCGCTCAACCCGCCTACAAAATACGTATCTGCCATATTGTAAATATTGGTAATAAGCATGGATATCGTAGTAGGCAATCCTAACCTCAGCACCAGCTTATGTACGGGCGTTTCCGTCATTTTTTTGTAGTGAAGTTCGGCGTTTTTATTAGCTTCGGCAGAAGCCATATCACTCACCCGAGTCCTGTTTTTTATTTACAATCATACCGTTTATGGCAAGCTCGAAATCGCAACCGAGTAATGTTGCGGCTTTTTCGCTGAATTTCATGCGAGACATATAAATCTCCATATATTCCATAGGCGAACTTATGTCGTTCATAAATATATTTAGCCTGATAACCTTTTTTTCTTTATCGACGGTAACGAAATTCTTCTTAATGGACAGATTTACTCTGTCGTGAATATCCGTGGAATCGTAATTATCCCTTCTCACGCGGCTGCGATGGGCATCCGACTTGTCGGCTATTATAAGAGCGGCGCTTACCGCATTTACGGGAGTTCCCGTTTCTTCTTCGTGATTTCCTATAGCCGAAGTAAGCGTGGCTATCTCGGCGGGCGGCATTTTCATCCTCGTAAAAATTTGATAGGTCAACGTTGCGCCCGTAAGCCCGTGGTGATGACGATTTACGCTGTTTCCTATATCGTGCACCCATCCTGCGATTGCGCCTAGTTCCACAATACGTTCGTCGTAACCGAGTTCCTGCAAAATGTATTGGGTTGTCTTACTTACGTAAGAAACATGTCTTATCCCATGCTCGGTATATCCCATCGCTTCCAAATTATGATTGGCGGCATCTATCAACGTACGCAACTCTTCATTGCTTTTTACCGATGCAAGCGTTACTGTTTTTCGCTGCATTTAGCTCCCCCTTTTATCGCCTTATATTCTTCGTCATCGGTAAAATCTCTCAATTGATCATCGACAACGCCGCCGAGCGATTCGATTGCGTTACGAATCTCTATATAATCCGCATAAGATGCGGTATCGAGCGCTCTGTAAAGCATAGCGGCAGCCCTTTCGTCTCCGTATGCTGCAAACAATCCGCAACAAAGCGGCAAATTTTCTCCGCTTGCAAAAAGTTCCTTCAATAAAGAAAACGTCCTTTCGTCTTTGTCAGAGCATACGAGGATCTCTGCGATTGCGCTTTTCAGACGCAAATCGGCGTCTTTTTCGATATCGAAAAGAAAGTTTTTCGCAGCATTCGCCTTATACTTAAGCTCCGTAACTATAAGTTCGAAAAGTTCGTCGTCGTCCGTACGAGCCAGCAAATTAACAAAAGCTTCTACCGGAGTTTTGTCCGCATTGGACAGCAATTCCGCAGCGCAATAAACGACGTCTTTATTTTCGTCGTAAAGCAACGCCGTAAGTAATTTTTCGGGAGAACGACGCTCTAATGCGTCCATTACGGCGTATGAAGGCGAGCCGAGCGAACATTCCTCTCTGAGTTCGGATATCAGCTGTTCGTCCGACATCTTTTCTATAACGTTTTTCGGCGAATCGTTTAACTCGTTATCGAAAAGATTATACCACGTGTCGTATGCAGACGCAAATTCATCTTCATGTATATGCCCTTTGCTTTGAATATATTTACCGAACAATTTGTCAAATCCGTACATCAGTATTAATCTCCTTATTCTATCGCCAGCAGCTCCTTGGCTTTGTTATATTCGTCATCACTACAGTTAAACACCTTTCTTGTTCCGCCTGCGACCTCGTTCATCAACGCTGCCACTGCGATTATGGAAAGCGAATTCGCCTGTTCGACACTCAGAGCGGAATATTTTTCGGTCAAATAATTCAGAGCTTTTACAAGTCGTGACGACTCGTACTCGCCGCTAAGAGAAAACAACATGCAGTTTTGGTAGAAAGCAGCCTTAAGCGTGTCGGGCGCAGTCGGATGCACGACTTCCACTTCTCTATACGCATTGTACGCTACGAATTTTATAACATCGACTTTTTCATCACAAAACTTAGCGTACAGCATATGTCGCTTTGCCGTTGTCGTAACCATCGGATCAATCAGCGCATCATCAATGATGTCTGTAAAATAATCATCTTTTGCAATTGCGGTAGTTGCGGTAGCCTGAAACAATTCGTCCTCACCGCTATGAAGCAACCATTTTATCTTTCGCTTGAGCTGTTTGTCTCGAATTTCCGCAACGCCTATAAGGGCATCCTTTATATCGCCCAGCCACTTTAGTCTTATCTCGAAAATAGCGTCAGGAATCTTTACGTCCTCGCCGTCAAGCAACTTTGTCGTTATTTCGTTTACCATCTCGTCGTCTCTGTATATAAGCTGCGCATCATAGCAATATTTACGCCAATCTTTTTCGTCTGCTTTCAACGACGCTAAAAATAACATACAGATTTTATCGTAGGGGAAATTTAACATTCTCTGCTTTAAAAATGCGGCGGCTTTGTCGGTAAATCCGTAATTATACAGCGCTAACGCTACTTTTAGAGCGTCAGATTGGTCGGCGCACTCTATCTTCTCCATACTATCTGTAATTTCGTTAAGTTTAACCGCATCTCCTCTTTTGTCGGCTATCATAGCTTTGAGGATGTACGAACCGGCACAATCTTTTTTTGCCGCCATTGCTGCGTTTACCATGCTTTCCGCTTTTTCGAGATCGCCTTCCTCAAACGCAACGGTTCCTTTGACTATGCAGGCGTCTGCATATTGAACTGCCGAGGTCGGTATTTTATCAAGCGTTGCGAGAGCTTCATCTTTGCGATTGCTTTCTATCATAACGATAGCGGCGTCAAGGTGCTCCGAATAATCGGTTCGGTCGGTCATTTCGAAAAATTGTTCGTTTACGGTCATATCGTCAATAAACGCCTCTGCCGGAATGCCTTCCTTAACCGCCTCTGCCATATAAAATACAGCGGCGCCCTTGTCCAAAATCTTATAGCAATCTATTAGACCTTCTATTGCGCCTTCCTCTTGTTTGTCCTCCGCATATGCTCGCATAAATTCTCTTACCGCCTCGCCGGTAAGTCCCATATCGAAGTAAATGTCCCCTCTCAGCACGCTGATATACGGCAAACAATCGCCTTCGTCTTGTTCTAAACGCTGGCAATAGTAAAGCGCCGATACGTATTTTCCTTCCGACTGCATCGCAAGCGCCGCATCGAAATTACTAAATTTTTTTGTTTCTTTTTCCATTTAATCCTTAGTTGCGACAAAATACACTCTGTCACCTTTGTCATAAGACGTTACGCTAAATCCGATTTTTTCAAGCGACTCGGTTAGCTTTTTTGCACTGTGAATATATTGAATTTGCGTTTCCGTCTTTTTTTGATACAGCTCACCGTGCGGCACAAAAAAAGTCAAATCCAATCTGACGTAATCTTTAAACAGTGAATTCTCCCATATATAAGTTACGCTGTCAACGGTATCCGTGTACACGTTATTTCCCAAAATCTTTTTTAGTTTCTTTTCGCTGCTAATGTCAAAAACGAGCTTTCCGCCCCTTTCGATATACTCGTATGCTTTGCTGAAAAACTTTTCGGGAAAGCGCAGATAATTAACGACGTCGCACATTGCGGTAACGAAATTTACCGAAGTCGGAGGACAAAAGTTTTCGGCGTCATCCATTACGAGCGTAACTTCCGAGCCTACGCTTCGGCACCTTTTCTCCGCCATGTCGAGCATACGAGGCGAAGCGTCAACGCCTATAACCCGGTGATCTTTCGCAAGCGCCGCCGTAACTTTGCCGCTACCGCACCCCATATCTACGCCGCTAAACAGCCCTCGAACGTTGTTTAACGCAAATTCGATCCACTCCGAATCGTCTCCTCGCATAAACTCGTCGTAGTAAGAAGAAACTACTTCATACATTTATTTCGCCCTTTTCTTTTTTCCCTTGCCGGTAGAATTTTCGATTGCGGCAGTGAAAATATTGTAATATACAAAATGCGTATAATCTGTCCAAACGCACGCTATATACGAGAATCCCAACATCGAACAAATCATAATAACTAAAATTTGCAGGAAGAACGAATCCCCCATAATCATTAACAGTACGGCAGGTATCGACGAACCTATCATGATAAGTAAATTTTGTAACGGGAACGACCTAACGAACAAAGCTGCGTTTTTTATCATTTTGCCCATGGGCAGATAATAAAGAGCGGATTGCGTTATGATAAACATCGCAAACGTAAGCACCGTAAGGATAATAAGAGAACTGATTACTATCAAAGCAATCTTCCATCCGAGCGGAAAAGACGGCACGCCGAAACCGCAAATCGACATTTCCAAAAGAAAATACGCAAGAGCCGCTATCGCTCCTATCCACAAATGGACAAACCAGTTGTTTTTTACGCCCTTAAAAAACTCCTTCCAAACTTTTACGTTGGCTCCGAGCATGTGATACTTAATTACGTTAAACACGCCTGCGAGACCGACAAAAGCTATTGCGATGCAAGGCAACAACATACAAGTGCGAGTAAGCGCAGTGGCGAAAGTCGCTTCGTCGTAAAGCGCCTGAGCGTTATCTGTAACGGGATATCCAATACCGAAATTTGACGAAAACGGAGCATATACCGAATCTTTCGCCGCAAGCATAGACGCATATACGAGAACCGCAAACAGCGGCAAGCAAAATATAAGCATTATCCAGTTGGCTTTGCTGACATCGTTCATTCTGCCCAAAAAGACTTCTTTCATCAACCCGAAACGACTGCCGGACGGATAGTTTTTTACCAAATATTCGTGATTTTCTTTATCTACGCTAACTTTTTCCAAAATGTCCTTTGTCATAGTACCTTCCCTATCTCTTTACTGATTCGGCTCCGTTACACGCAAAAACCGCTTAATGTACTCAATCGTACATTACCGAAGTAGTGTAACATATTTTTACGGTAAACTCAATCGTTTTTATGTCGATAATAAGATTTATTGTGTGTTAGACGGACGAAACGCTGCATATACTGATTTTATAAACAGCTCGGAGGTTTTTTCTGATGAAAAATTTGAAGATTGCCGTAGTAGGAGCAAAAGGGCTCGTAGGCAGAAAAATGATAGACGTTCTTCACGAAAGACATTTCGACGCACCTTCGCTGTTCGGCACCGCCGCCGACGAACTCGAAACTCCGTACGGCGTTTTGCCGATAGCCGCACTGACGACCGAAGCATTGATGCAAGCGAAACCGGACTACGCCCTTATGGCGGTAGACGCTGCGGTAAGTCGAAAAATAGCGCCGATGCTCGCTGCACTTTCGATTACGGTTATAGACAATTCGACAGCGTTCAGAATGAGCGAAAACGTTCCTCTTATAATTCCCGAAGTAAACGCAGCCGCAGTTGTTTTTTCTAACGGCATTATCGCTAACCCGAATTGCACGACGATTCAGCTTTTAACCGCCGTAGCGCCTTTGCACAAAGCGTACGGCATAAAGCAAATGATAGTAAACACATACCAGGCGGTTAGCGGCGCAGGCAGCGATGCTTTGAAAAAACTAAAATCCGGAGGCGAAGTTGACGGATACACACTAAAAGATAACGTCGTTGCAAAAATCGATGACTTTTGCGATAACGGATACACAAAAGAAGAAATGAAAATCAAAAACGAAACGGCAAAAATTCTTTCGGAAAATATCAAAGTTTCGGCAACGTGCGTAAGAGTCCCCGTAAAATACGGGCATGCCGTGTCCGCATATCTGACTTTTAGTCAGCGTGTAAGCGCATCCGACGCAATTAAAACTTTGGCATCGGCAAAAAACGTCGTTCTCTGTAACGTACCTACTCCCCAAAACAGTGTCGGCAACGACGGCGTAACCGTAGGACGAATACGAGAGGACGGCGACGGCTTATGGCTGTTTATCACGGCGGACAATTTGCGCAAAGGCGCTGCAACAAACGCAGTGCAAATAATAGAACTTTTGGAGGAGTAAATTATGAGTTTATTTTACGGAACGGCAGTGGCGTTAGTTACGCCCACAATCGGCAGCGAGATAAATTACGATGAGACGGATAAACTCGTCGAGCGTGTTACGAAAGGCGGAGCGAACGCATTAGTGGCTTTGGGAAGCACCGGCGAAGCGGCGACGCTCGACGACATTCAAAAAGAAAACTTTGTTTCCTACATACGCAAAAAGACTGATATGCCGTTAATTGTAGGCGTAAGTAGCAATAATCCTGATACGGTGATTAAAAATTGCGACATGGCTATGCGAATCGGCGCAGACGGCGCACTAATCGCAACTCCGTTTTACAACAAATGCACTCAGGAAGGCGCCTACGAATTTTTCGAATACATAGCAAACAAAATATCACTCCCCTTTATTGTGTACAACGTCCCTGCTCGCACGGGGTTTAATCTCTTACCGACAACAACCGCCCGTATTTGCCGAATAAAAGGAGCGGACGGAATAAAAGAAGCAAGCGGCTCGCTTGCGCAAATACAAAAATGTCTTGCGCTCGGTTTAAACGTATACAGCGGCGACGACGCACTCACTGCCGAGACCTGCATGTACGGCGGAAACGGCGTAATTTCGGTAGCCGCTAACGTTGCCCCAAAGCAAATGTCGCAAATAACGTCTTTATGCAGACAAGGCAAAACTAACGAAGCAGCAAAAATTCAATTCGACTTATTGCCTCTTATCGAAACGCTTTTCAGCGAAGTCAACCCTATTCCCGTGCGAGCAGCGCTTAAGCTCGTAGGAATCGATTGCGGAAAACCGAGACTTCCAATGACGGAAGCAACTGCAGCAACAATAGAGAAACTTAAAATTCAACTTAAGGAGCTGAACATAACATGATAAAAACTTATATTTACGGCATTTCCGGCAAAATGGGCAAAACGATTACGGAATGTTTGCCGGACGACTTTGCTCTTGTAGGCGGTGCCGACAGTCGCCATACAGACAAGTGCGGTGCCGACGTAATAATCGATTTTTCATCGCCGGCGGCGACGTCCAAAGTAATTAAACTTGCAGATAAAATGAGCTGCCCTGTTGTTATCGCAACCACCGGACACAACCAATCGCAAATCGAAGAAATCCGCAAATGCGCAACTCGCCACGCCGTGCTTATGTCTGGCAATATGAGCATAGGCATACATCTGATAATGCAGATGTGCAAAGATTTAAAAGGAATAGCCGATTGTGAAATTGTAGAAACGCACCACCGCTCAAAAAAAGATGCGCCATCGGGAACTGCCCTTATGTTAAAAGAAGCTTCGGGAGCAAAGGCAATTCATTCGCTGCGACTGAGTTCGGTTATAGGACAGCATACGATAACATTCGGATTAGATGACGAAATAATCACCGTTACTCATACGGCGCTAAGTCGCAAACTATTCGCTTTAGGCGCAATAAAAGCGGCAAAATGGCTGATAACCATGCCTCCGTCTCTATACAACTTCGATGACTTTGTAAATTCGTCTACGCATTACTATAATTACAATTCGGAAAGGTAAACAAAAAAACTTCGATACGTATTTAAGTTTTTGACACCAAAAACATAAATCGAACGTGCCTGTTTTTATGCATTATAATAAACTGTATTTAAGCGTTAAAAATCCGTCGCTTTCTGCGACGGATTTTTAAATTTACCAATCTTCTTTTACCGATATTTTTACATCGTCGTAAAAGTCAAAATACTTACGTTTGAAGGCTTCTGCCTCTTTGCGCTGTTTCTCTTTTTTTATTTGTTCCTGTGTCTTAACAGCGTCCTTATCCTTTGACGTTACTTTAGGCGTTTGCATCTTCTTCGCCGTCCGCAACTTCGGAATCAAACGTTTGATCGTCCTTCACTCTTACGTCTTCGGGATAAATACGCTTGTAACGCTTCATGCCGGTACCTGCAGGTATCTGCTTACCGATAATGACGTTTTCCTTAAGACCGATAAGCGGATCGACTTTGTTTTTGATAGCCGCTTCGGTAAGCACTCTTGCCGTTTCCTGGAAGGATGCTGCCGAAAGGAAAGATTCGGTAGCAAGTGCCGCTTTTGTGATACCGAGCAAGGTGTGTTTTGCGACTGCGGGCCTGCCGTAATTTTCCATAGCGTGAGTGTTCACCTCGTCGAATGACGAGAGGTCAACCATTGCGCCGGGGAGGAATTCGGTATCACCGCTATCTTCGACTCTGACCTTTTTAAGCATCTGTCTGACAATAACTTCGATGTGCTTGTCGTTTATCTGAACGCCTTGGCTTCGATATACCGATTGAACTTCTCTAAGAATATAGTCCTGAACGTACTTACGTCCTTTGGTACGAAGAATATCGTGCGGATTGATAGGACCTTCGGTAAGTGCGTCGCCTGCCATAACCGTACAACCCTCACTGATAATGGGCTTGAGTTTTGCGGTGTAAGGTATGGAATAAGATTCTTCTTTTTCGTTTTCGCACTTAACGATGATGTCACGCTTTCCGTCTTTTTCGATAATGGAAACTGTGCCGCCGTGTTCTACGACTATAGCTACGCCCTTGGGCTTACGAGCTTCGAACAATTCTTCGACTCTCGGAAGACCTCTGGTTATATCTTCGGCAGCTGCGACACCGCCGGTGTGGAACGTTCGCATGGTAAGCTGAGTACCCGGCTCGCCTATAGACTGAGCTGCGATGATACCAACTGCCTCGCCGATACGTACCGGCGTAGAACCTGACATGTCTTTGCCGTAGCATTTTACGCAAACGCCGTGTTTGCTCTTACAGGTAAGAACGGTACGTATAGTAACGCCCTCGATACCTGCGTTCTGAATAGCCTTTGCCATATCCTCGGTAATAAACTCGTTACATTTTACCATTACGGCGCCTGTAGTCGGATTAATTACGTCTTGAGCGGCATATCTGCCGTTGAGACGATCGGCAAGCGACTCTATAACCTGATTTCCTTCCATGATTGCTGTAGTGTATACGCCCTTGGGAGCAAATCCTTCGCAACAATCGTCTTCTCTTACTATAACGTCCTGAGATACGTCTACCAATCGACGAGTAAGGTATCCCGAGTCCGCAGTCTTAAGTGCGGTATCCGCAAGACCTTTTCGTCCGCCGTGAGAAGAAATGAAATATTCCAAAACCGAAAGACCTTCTCGGAAAGACGAACGAACGGGAATTTCCAAAGTTTTACCTTGCGGGTTAGTCATAAGACCACGCATACCGGAAAGCTGAGCAATCTGTTTCATGCTACCACGTGCACCGGATACTGCCATCATGTTGATCGGGTTAAACTTGTCGAGCGTCTTTTTGAGCGCTTTCGTTACTTCGTCGTTTGCTACCGTCCACTCGTTGACAACGAGCTTGTACTTTTCGTCTTCGGTCATAAGACCTCTATCGTAAAGTTTTTCGATGTTTATAACTCTCTTTTCCGCCTCGTCCAAAATACCCTTCTTTTCTTTGGGTATGTTCATATCGAATACGGACGTGGTTATTGCGCCGATGGTAGAATATTTATAACCGAGCGATTTTATGCTGTCCAAAACTTTAACGGTTTCGGTTGCGCCCTTAAGCTTAAAGGTAGTATCTACTATCTCTTGCAATTTCGACTTATCCACGCATACGTCGATTTCCAAAGTAAAGGGATTGGATGCGTCGCCATGCTTTATAGAGCCGTCTTCGGCTTCGTACAATTTAAGACCGAGATCCTGCGGAATAATTTCGTTAAATATAATTCTGCCGACGGTGGTTTGAACACGTTTAGAAACGGGCTTACCGTCAATTTCTCTGGTTACTCTAACCCAGATTTTACTCTGAAGTTCGATTTCTTTGTTAGCGTATGCCATCTTGGCTTCGTCTTTGTCACAGAAGATTTTGCCTTCGCCCTTAGCTCCCTGCTTGGAAATGGTAAGATAGAAACATCCGAGTACCATATCCTGCGTGGGCGAACATACCGGTCTGCCGTCACTGAGCTTTAGAATGTTGTTTGTGGCGAGCATCAAGAACCTTGCCTCTGCTCTCGCTTCTATAGAAAGAGGTACGTGCACTGCCATCTGGTCGCCGTCGAAGTCGGCGTTAAATGCGCCGCACGCAAGCGGATGAAGCTTTATAGCTCTGCCTTCGACAAGTACGGGTTCAAACGCCTGTATGCCGAGACGGTGAAGTGTGGGCGCACGGTTTAAAAGCACGGGATGCTCCTTGATAACTCCTTCGAGAACGCCCCAAACCTCTTTGCCCGCTCTCTCAACTATACGTTTTGCAGTCTTGATGTTGTGCGTTTTGCCCTGAGCTACGAGTTGGTGCATTACAAACGGCTTAAAGAGTTCGAGCGCCATTTCCTTGGGAAGACCGCACTGATACATCTTTAATTCGGGACCTACTACTATAACCGAACGTCCGGAGTAGTCTACACGTTTTCCGAGAAGGTTTTGACGGAATCTACCCTGTTTACCTCTGAGTAGTCCGCTGAGAGATTTAAGTTCTCTGTTACCTGCTCCTGAAACCGCCTTGCCTCGTCTGCCGTTATCGATAAGCGAGTCAACGGCTTCCTGAAGCATACGTTTTTCGTTACGGATTATAATATCGGGCGCCTGTATCTCCAAAAGCTTTTTCAATCTGTTGTTACGATTGATGACTCTGCGATACAAATCGTTTAAGTCGCTGGTTGCGTATCTGCCGCCGTCAAGCTGAACCATGGGTCTGAGTTCGGGCGGAAGTACGGGAAGAACGTCAAGTACCATCCACGTGGGATCCGTGCCGTTTTTAAGGAATGCGTCAAGGATATCCAAACGCTTAATGGCTTTTACTTTCTTCTGACCTGTGGAGTTTTCTACAATAGCCTTAACTTCGTCGTACTCCTTTTTAAGGTCCACTCTCGAAAGCATTTCTTTTACTGCTTCGGCACCCATACCGACTCTGAACGCCTTAGGTCCGTACTGTTCCTGGAAAGAAAGCACTTGCGCATCCGAAAGGACTTGCTTATACTGCAATTCGGTCTCGCCGGGATCGAGCACTATGAACGAAGCGAAGTATACGACTTGCTCAAGCGCTTTGGGGGGAATATCCAATAGCAAACCTATACGACTCGGCACGCCTCTAAAATACCAGATATGCGTCACGGGAGCGGCAAGCTCTACGTGTCCCATACGCTCTCTACGCACCTTTGCTCTGGTAACTTCTACGCCGCACTTGTCGCAGATAACTCCTTTATATCTCACTCTCTTATATTTTCCGCAATAACACTCCCAATCCTTGGTAGGTCCAAAGATACGTTCGCAGAACAAACCGTCTCTTTCGGGTTTTTGGGTACGGTAGTTAATCGTTTCGGACTTGGTAACCTCGCCGTGCGACCATTCTCTGATTTTGTTAGGTCCGGCAATTGCGATTTGCATCGAGTCAAAATTGTTTAATTCAAACATTATTACTTCCTCCTACCCTTAGTCGTTATCGTCGTGAATATCGAGACCGAATATGTCTTCATTCTCATCCACGTCGGAATCGGCAAACGGATCGTCCACGTCGAAATCGAACGTATCGTCGTCTGCAAGTATGTCTACGGGTTCGTGCTCGGAACCGAGATCGCCGTCGAATGCGTCTTCTTTGCCGATGGAAATTTCGTCGTCAAAGGTTACGCTGCCTCTTTCGTACTTGGGCATATGCTCGTCGAGTTCCTCGTTATCTTCCATGAGCTCGCGAATAGCAATCTCTTCGTGATTTTCGGTAAGAACTTTGACGTCGAGAGCAAGAGACTGCAACTCCTTGATAAGTACCTTAAACGATTCGGGAATGCCGGGTTCGTTGAGATTAAGACCTTTTACTATAGACTCGTAAGTCTTTACTCTGCCTACCACGTCGTCGGATTTTACAGTCATTATTTCTTGCAAAATGTTGGCTGCGCCGTATGCATACAATGCCCAAACTTCCATTTCTCCGAAACGTTGTCCGCCGAATTGCGCCTTGCCGCCTAAAGGCTGCTGCGTTACGAGAGAGTACGGTCCGGTAGAACGAGCGTGAATCTTATCGTCTACAAGGTGAATAAGTTTTATCATGTACATATAGCCTACCGTGGAGCGATTTTCGAAAGGCTCGCCGGTTCTGCCGTCGTACATCTGAATTTTGCCGTCCACTTTACCGTCGGTTATAAAACCGTTCTGCTCCAACAAATCGTGTATATCGCTTTCGAGCGCACCGTCAAAGGTCGGCGTTGCCACCTTCCATCCGAGCGCTTTGGCAACAAGTCCGAGATGCACTTCGAGTACCTGACCTATGTTCATTCGGGAGGGTACGCCGAGGGGGTTAAGCACTATCTGAAGGGGAGTACCGTCTGCCATAAACGGCATATCTTCTTGCGGTAAAATACGAGAAATTACGCCCTTGTTACCGTGTCTGCCCGCCATTTTGTCACCGACGGATATCTTACGTTTTTGAGCAATGTAAACTCTGACGAGCTTGTTTACGCCGGGGCTCATTTCGTCTCTATTGGCTCTCGTAAATACTTTTACGTCTACTACTATACCGCCTTCGCCGTGAGGAACTCTGAGCGAAGTATCTCTGACTTCCCTCGCCTTTTCGCCGAATATGGCTCGAAGCAATCTCTCCTCGGGAGTAAGTTCGGTCTCGCCCTTAGGCGTAACCTTACCTACCAATATATCGCCGGAATCGACCTCGGCGCCGATACGTATAATACCGTCTTCGTCGAGGTTTTTGAGCGCATCGTCACCGACGTTGGGAATATCTCTGGTTATTTCCTCTTCGCCGAGCTTAGTGTCTCTAGCTTCGGTTTCGTGCTCTTCGATGTGAATGGAAGTAAACACGTCGTCTTTAACGATCTTTTCGCTGATAAGTATAGCGTCCTCGTAGTTATAACCTTCCCACGACATGAAACCTACTAAAATGTTTCTGCCGAGGGCAAGCTCGCCGCCGTTGGTCGAATGTCCGTCCGCCAAAACTTCGCCAGCTTTTATAACCTGATTTTTACTTACTATGGGACGTTGGTTAATGCAAGTACCTTGGTTGGACGACTGGAATTTCTTCATGGTATACGAAGCTATCGTTCCGTCTTCTTCCTCGATCTTGATTTCGTCTGCGTCTACGTATACGACTTTGCCGCCCTTGCGAGCGATTACCATTACGCCTGAGTCGTACGCTATACGATGCTCCATACCCGTTCCGACAATGGGCGATTCGGGCTTAAGCAAGGGAACTGCCTGTCGCTGCATGTTGGATCCCATGAGCGCACGGTTGGTATCGTCGTTTTCAAGGAAAGGTATAAGCGCAGTAGCGACGGATATCATCTGTCGGGGAGAAACGTCTATATAATCTATTTCGTCACGAGAAATTTCCGCTATGTCTTCTCTGTAGCGCATAAGCACACGTTCGTTAACGAACCAGCCGTTTTCGTCAAGCGGCTCCGTAGCTTGCGCCACTCTGTATCTGTCTTCTTCGTCTGCAGCAAGGTATCTTACGCCTTCGGGTCCGGGAACGACTCTCTTGTTCTTTTTGTCCACCATACGATACGGAGCTTCGATAAAGCCGTACTCGTTGATGCGAGCGTAAGACGAAAGCGATGATATAAGTCCTATGTTCTGTCCTTCGGGAGTTTCTATGGGGCAAAGACGAGAATAATGCGTATAGTGAACGTCTCGAACTTCGAAAGAAGCACGTTCTCTGTTAAGTCCGCCGGGGCCGAGCGCAGACAACTTACGTTTGTGCGTAAGCTCCGCTATGGGATTTGTCTCGTCCATAAACTGAGACAACTGGCTGGAACCGAAGAACTCTTTAATCGCACTTGACACGGGACGGATATTGATAAGGTTTTGCGGAGTAAGTTCTGCATCCGACTGAATTTGCATTCTCTCCCTGATAACTCTCTCCAGTCTTGCGATACCGATACGGAACTGATTTTGAAGCAACTCGCCTACCGAACGAACTCGACGATTGGCAAGGTGGTCTATATTGTCTACCGAACCTATCTCGTATCTGAGACCGATAAGGTAATTTACGGTAGCTATTACGTCGTCTATGAGAATATGCTTAACGATAAGGTTATCAACGTTCTTTGCGATAAGTCCCATCAAAACTTCTTCGGAACCTTCCGCTTCGTCGATAAGCTTCTTAAGCGTGGGATAATGTACCATTTCGTTAATGCCGAGATCTTTGGGATTGCACGACACATAACCGTTAAGCTCTACCATGTTATTGCCGGTGATTACATGATGATACGGTTCGGAGGAAACCACGATGTCGACTTCGTTTATACCTGCGTTTTGAATACGATAGGCGGTTTCTTCGTCGATCACCTCGCCTTTTTTAACGTACAAAACACCGTCGTCGTCGATAACGTCACCGTTTGCGACCTGTCCGGCTATTCTTGCTCTCAAAGCAAGTTTTTTGTTGAATTTATATCTACCGACTCTGCTGAGATCGTACTTGCGACGATCGAACATAAGTCCTTCGAAGTAGCCTCGTATACTGTCTACGTTGGGAACTTCGCCGGGACGGAGTTTGCGGTTAAGTTCTATGAGAGCTTCCTCTTCCGTCTTGGTAGGATCTTTTTCACACGTATTGCGGATAAGCTCGCTGTCGTGGAAAAGCTTTGTTATGTCTTCGTCCGTACCGAATTTGTTTTCTTCTGGCTGAGTAGCGGACAAAGCACGAAGAAGTACCGATGCGGGAACTTTACGCGTACGGTCTACATGTACCCACAAAAGCCCTTGCGAATCTTCTTCGAATTCGAGCCAAGCGCCTCGAGAAGGAATATTTGTTGCCATATAGTACGCCTTACCGGTCTTGGGATCCTTTTGAAGATCGAATACTACACCGGGAGAACGAACGAGCTGACTTACGACTACACGTTCCGCACCGTTAATAATAAACGAACCGTTAGGCGTCATGAGCGGGAAATCGCCCATAAACACGTCTTGTTCGATGGCGTTTTCCACTTCGCCGTTTTCGCCGTAAATCTCCAATCTTACACGGACTTTAAGCGCAGTGGCAAAAGTTGCGTCTCTGTCTTTACATTCTTTTTCGGTGTACTTGGATTTTCCGTCGAGATGATGATCGAGGAAATGAAGTGCAATCCTACCCGAGAAGTCTGTAATCGGCGAAAAATCTTTGAGAACTTCGTCTATACCATGCTCTAAAAATTCATTGTAAGACGCCTTCTGGACTTCGATAAGCTGCGGCATCTCGATAACTTCCTGCACCTGAGCAAACGAAAGTCTTTCGCTGTTGCCGTACTTTACCTTTCTTATGGTTCTTTCGGACATTTATAATCTCCTTTTTTTGGAGCAGGTTTCCGTCAAAAGCAGAAACTCCGCATAATACGCATTTTTTAAATGTACTACTTTTTGGCAATAAATGTCAAGTGATTTAAACCAAAAAAAGTCAAAAATATTTTTTCCGAAATTTTTTTGTTGCATTTTTGTTTTTGCTCGTTTACACAATCTCACTTTTCGACGTTATTCCTCACGATTCGTCAAAAGGCAACGACAGAAGTTATCTCACGGATGGCGCTCTACATCGACCGCAAATATTGTGATAAATATAATACCTAATGTTCCGAACTTCGGACGATAACGCCTGTCATTCGCTTTGAACGGTTAATATGCAGAAGCCTGGACACGGCGAATCAAGGCGACTTATCAAAATGAGATTTAACGCATATCCTATCGAAAATCGACAAATTTTAAGTATGCCTGCAGCGATTTGTATATGCTCTTCGCCCACGTCACGGCATTTTGCAGAAAAAATGCAGCGTTCGGATTTAGCTTGCATACAAAACAAAAATACGACTCTCTGCATAGTAAGAGAATCGTATTCGTTCCGGTCGTTTCAAATTTCTTTTATGTCGCTATATGTCGCTATCGTCGCAAGTCGTTCTGCTTTTAAAACGCAACGAATTTGCGATAACAAATATATAAGTTTAACGATATGGAATTGTTGCAAAAAACGATTATTTGCTGAAATGTTCCAAGTATTTGTCTACGTGATTTTTTACGGAATTCTTCGCTCCGATTACTTGCACCGTTTTAGCGTCGATACGCATTTTTTTAATAACGCTACCGAGTTTTTCAAGCGACGATTCGTCTATGGAATATACGTCCGTCAAGTCGATAATTACGTTTTCGCATGCGGAAGTCGCTTCGATTGCTTTCATAAACCTGGAGTAATTGACAAAGAAAACGGAACCCTTTACCTTAATCGTACCCTCTTCTTGCGTCACGGAAAGACCTTTTTTGAAACTTTTTACGTTAAGAATAAGCGCAAGCGCAATACCTCCGATTACGCCGTACGTAAGATCAAGCACCACAGTCAACAAGCACGTCACAATCAAAATCGCCGTATCTCGTTTGCCGAACGCAGCAAGTTTTGCAAACAGTCGGAAACGGCTCATATTTATAGCCACCGACACGAGTATTGCCGCAAATACGGCAAGCGGCACAAACTTCATTACACCCATAAGGGCAAAATACATTATCAGTATCACAACGGCATGTGTCATACCGCAAATCGGACTTTTTGCGCCGTTTTCTATACCTGCCGCCGTTCGGGCAATAGCTCCCGTCGCAGGTAACCCGCCCAAAAGCGACGAACCTATATTGGCTATTCCCTGCCCGATAAGTTCCTGATTGGCGTCGAACGTTGTCCCCGTCATCCCCGCAGCCACGGTAGCAGACAAAAGGCTTTCGATAGCGCACAAGAAAGTAATTACTAGCGTAGGAACAATAAGCGAACCTAACTTTATATCTTTTACCGACGAAAAATCGGGCAGTTCGAATCCTGCTTTTATATCGCCGTAACGAGAACCTATTGTAGCCACGCTCGCACCAAAACACTCGTTAAGCAGCAACGTCAGCAAAGTGCAGACGATGAGCGCAACAAACGACGCAGGAATTTTTTTGCTGAGCTTTGGCAAAAATATCACGCATGCAAGTCCGCAAGCAGCCACTATCGCCGTCGCTACGTCAAAGCTCCCTATTCCTCCGATAATGCCGATCAACTTACCTACTCCGCCGTTATTCAGAGCTTCGATACCGAGCGCCGAACACGGCGACACTGTCAAACCGAAAAAATCTTTGACTTGTCCGAGAATTAGCGTAATACCGATACCCGTCGTAAAGCCTATAGTAATCGGGTACGGAAAAAACTTCATTACGTTACCGGCTTTTAGTATACCTAACAGAATCAACAAAACGCCTGCCGCAGCGCCTGAAAGCGCAAGTCCTATAAGACCTATATCGGGATTACTTAAGTAGCCGAAAAGTATAACTACAAAAGCAGCAGTCGGACCGCCTATTTGGTACGGACTGCCTCCGAATGCGGAAATAAGAAATCCGGCTATAATCGCCGTAACTATTCCGTACCCGATGCCGTTTGCGCTAACGCTTTGCGGCACCGATTGTATTCCCAATGCGATGGATAACGGCAACGCTATAATTGCTACCATCAACCCTGCCATAAGGTCTGACAGAATGTATTCTTTTTTGTACGTCTTGAGCGACTTAATCAACTGAGGCATGTGCGCTTCTTCCTTTGTTATCGTTGCGCCGGGCAAAAACCCGACCTGCGCATTATAATTCATCGCATAGTCGGTTGTCAAACAATCGGCAGAAGTTTTTTCCGTTGTCTGGTTTTTTCGTACATAACGCCTTCACCGTTTTACTGCAACCGGAGTTCTTTATCCCAAACGACGTATTTCAAATGCAATATTTCCCTCCGCAAAGGCATCGAAAAACTCAGGGATGACGATTGAAATCCCTGAATTATACTTATTCCGCAATAATACTTATCCTATAACGTACTTATATCAGAAACACGTTTTTCGCACTAAGCAAAACATTCTCAGTCGAAATGTTCTTTTTCATATTCTACAGCGTTCTTTACGACTTCAAGCGAAGCATAAGGAGACTGAATACGTTTTGAATATTTGCGACTTCGACGACAGGTTCGGCAATAAGATGCGGCAGTCCGCAAAACGCCGTAAATTCGGTTTCGTAGTCGCTATTAAAAGTAATTTCAAATTTTCCGGTGAACGGTTAAATACCAGCGAGGTAATTACGGCATACAAAAAATTGCTTTTACCGGAACCGGAACTGCCGACGACAAGCATATTTGCCGCCACGGATAAATTGACGTTTCGTACTCGTTTTTTGTGTTCTTGCCCGGTACAATTATCAAATCATTGCCGTCTTGTTCAGGCAACTTTTTAAGCCGACGACTTCTCGACTTTTTCTCGGAATTTCTACGCTAAAAACTGCTTTTTTTATCAAAGTGACAGCGAACAGGCGTTTTCGTTGTCAAGGAAAGCTCCGACTTAAAATCTTCAACTTTTTTTTCAATGATAAACAATTCGAATTGATTACGTTATACGTTATAACCGTAGGTCCGACAAAATAAGATTGTATTTCGGCAATTATTCCGATTTTGCTTAATTCGTCGATTATATTTTGTTTATTTCCCTTAATAAAATCTTCGTCTGCTTTCAACTCCGTTTCATTAACTTTACAATCGAGCAACTCTACCGGAATTCGGTATTCTTTCATAGTAATCCTCCGCACATGTTTTCTTTCTTTCGGAAAATACATTTAAGGTCTTTCGCCATCGAAACAAATATACTTTTTGAAAAAGCGACATAAAGACAATTTATAATGAGTTTTATCGTAATATAACCGACTTTAATCCGATTGTCATGGCAATCGGCGCCGAATTACGGCTACTACCTTGTCGTTAACGTCAATGCACCAACCGATTTATCCGCATTTTTCTCTAATCCGCAATCTAAGCGCATATCACGATTATTTATAAGCGTACCGACATCGTCTACATGCCGACGCCAAAAATTCATAACACATTCTTCGATAAAAAACAGCGTCTGCGCAACACTTTCGCACTCGGCTGCGAGGCAATAAAAGTCTCCCGGTGGAAACTATGACGAAAATCGTCGCATTAGAAGCCTTTACATGAGATCTGTTATAATATCGTTCATAACGTAAAAAGCTTTATCGGAAAGTTTTATACGATCGCCGTCTATATAAATAAGATCGGAAAGCACCAACCGCTCTATCTGCTCTTTCCGTTCGTTAAGTATGTCAAATCCGAAGTCGAACAGTCGTGAAATGCTTAGTCCTGCCGCCGTTCGCAGCGACAGCATAATGTATTCTTCGGCGAAGTCGCATTTTTCCTTACTCGCAACAAAATCACCGCCTACATACTTATCGAAGTCGTCGGTATTTGCTATTCGTACGCCTTTTACGAGCGAATGTGCAGAAACGCCGAAGCCGTAGTAGTCGGACAAATCCCAATAAGAACTATTATGTTTACTCTCGTAACCGGGCAAACAAAAATTACTGACTTCGTATCTGCGGTAGCCTTTTTTGTTTAGGATGTCCGACATTACGTCGTACATATCCGCCTCGCCGTCTTCGTCGACGACAAATCCCGACTCTTTTAACACGGTGCCGTCCTCAACGGTAAGCGAATACGCCGATATATGCTGCGGGTTAAGTCCGGTCACAAAATCGACGGTAGACGCAAGGTCCTCTATCGTCTGCCCCGGAAGCCCCATCATTATATCTACGCTTTTGTTTTTTATGGGCGAAAGCGATTCCCATGCACGCAAAAAACTCGATAGATCGTGCGGTCTGTTTACGCATTTAAGCAGTTTGTCATTGGCAGTTTGCAACCCTATGCTGACTCGATTTACTCCCGCAGAAATTATCTCGTCGCAAAATTCTTTATCTACCGAATCGGGATTACATTCTACCGTTATTTCCTTTGCACGCATATCGCAAGCCTTTGATAACGAATCGAATATCTCCTTAAGCATCCCTCTTTCCAACATGGACGGTGTGCCGCCACCCACGTAAACGGTATCGACGCTCACCCACTTATCGAGTCTACTTTCTATTTCTTTCTTTAGGACTTCGACATATTTTCGTCTGCAAAAAAGCGGCGCACCGGATACGAATGCGCAATACGTACACCTCTGTTTGCAAAACGGTATATGTATGTAAATTCCTGCCACTTTTTCTCCTTATGTCTGCGACGTTGACGGTAGCGTAAATAAACATTTTACGTAAAAATATATACCTATACGAAAATCTGCGACAAATGCTACGGCAGCACTTTAACACTTTTAGTATACGGCAAAAGCGTCGCATGTCGAAATTCTTAGCATCGAACTCTTATGTCCGGGTTTCCGCAATCTGCAAAAGCCGTTGTCGCTGCGACATTGTTCGTCTTAATGCCGTTTTTTCCATACAGAAGTTCATTCGTATAGCAGATTAAACCGCTACGCTCATCCTCAAAACAAGTTGTCGGTCTATATCGTTTCGTTGAATTTTCAGATTACTTCTAAAACCGTAATTATTTAATTCCGCAAATGCGCCGAAGTCATAACAAACAGAAAACGGCCATACGTATAAACAATTTCCGCACTATACTATATAACTTGAGCCGTCTGTGAATCTAATTATCAATTATCGTCGTCAAGCTTTAATACAGACATAAACGCTTCGCTGGGCACTTGTACCGTGCCTACCTGTCGCATACGTTTTTTGCCCTCTTTTTGTTTTTCGAGCAATTTCTTTTTTCGGGAAATATCGCCGCCGTAGCACTTTGCCAAAACGTCTTTACGCACTGCTTTGACGGTTTCTCTCGCTATGACTTTTCCCCCTATAGAAGCCTGAATAGGTATCTCGAACTGTTGACGAGGTATGACGTCTTTTAACTTTTCGGCAAGCATTCTGCCCCTCGAATACGCTTTGTCCCTATGAACAATAATACTGAGCGCATCGCAAACGTCACCGTTAAGCATAATATCCATTTTTACCAAATCGCTCGGTCTGTATCCTTTTATTTCGTAATCGAGACTCGCATATCCTCTCGTTCGGGACTTAAGCGAATCGAAAAAGTCGTAAACTATTTCGTTAAGAGGCATAACGTATCTCATCTTAACTCTGTTTTTGTCAAGATAAACCATATCTATATATTCGCCTCTTTTGTTTTGACACAGTTCCATTATGCCGCCGATGTACTCGGGCGGCGTATAAATGTCGGCATTTACTACAGGCTCCTCGATATGGTCTATTTCTTGAGGATTAGGTAAATTGCTCGGGTTTGTTACCGTCAGCATATCGCCGTTAGTCTTGTATACGTTGTAATTAACGCCGGGAGCAGTCGTAATAAGATCGAGGTTAAACTCTCTCTCAAGCCGCTCCTCTATAATTTCCATATGGAGCAGCCCCAAAAAGCCGCAACGGAATCCGAATCCGAGAGCTGCGGAATTCTCTTGTTCGTAATAGAGCGCAGCGTCGTTAAGTTTCAAACGTTCGAGCGCATCTCTCAGGTCGTTATATTTGCTTCCGTCAACGGGGAAAATGCCGCAATAAACAACCGGCAAAACCTTTTTGTAACCCGGGCAAGGCTCTGCGCAAGGATTAAGCGCATCGGTAATAGTATCGCCCGGAGCCGTTTCGGAAACGTTCTTTATACTTGCGCATATGTAACCGACTTCACCGGCGTCGAGCCGCTCCGACGGCATAGCCTTCGGCGTAAACACGCCCACTTCCGTAACGTCGTAAACGGCGCCCGTAGACATCATCTTTACCTTATCGCCCACTTTAACGCTGCCGTCCTTTATCCTTACAAGACAAACCGCCCCTTTGTAATTGTCGTAGTACGAGTCAAAAATCAACGCCTTGAGCGGAGCATCCTCTTTGCCTTTGGGCGCAGGAAAATAATCGACGACTTTTTCAAGCACCTCTTCGATATTTATACCTTCTTTTGCGCTGACAAGCGGCGAAAGCGAAGTGTCCAAGCCTACAAGCTCTTCGACCTCTTGCTTTGCTCCTTCCGGATCGGCAGAAGGAAGATCTATCTTGTTTATTACAGGCAATATGGTCAAATCGTTATCTATGGCTAAATATACGTTGGCGAGGGTTTGCGCCTCAACGCCTTGAGTGGCGTCCACTATAAGCAAAGCTCCCTCACAAGCTGCAAGCGATCGGCTGACTTCGTAATTAAAGTCTATATGTCCCGGAGTATCGATAAGGTTAAGTTCATAAGTTTCGCCATCTTTAACGTAATTCATTTTAACCGGGGTAAGCTTTATGGTAATGCCTCGTTCTCTCTCTATATCCATACTATCGAGCAGCTGATCTTCCATATCTCGTTTTGCAACGGTGCCGGTAACTTCCATAAGTCTGTCTGCCAACGTAGACTTGCCGTGATCGATATGCGCTATAATGCAAAAATTTCTGATTTTACTCTGCCTGTTCATAAACTATGGTAATATCTCCGAAAAAATTAGCTACGAGAATTGATTTAACATTTGCCGATATTTAAACAAAAATAAAGCCTTCGTTAAATCACAACACCGTGATTAAGAAAATTCTTGCGATTAGTATACAATAAATTAGTCAAAATTGCAATTAAAATTTAAAAAAAACAAAATTTTTTATGTCGACTCGCAGATTTTATTTGTATTGACGACATAAGATATGTTAGAATGAATGGAGAAATTTTGATATTGACTTATGGAGATATAAATGAAAGATATTCAATGGTTATTATCTACTCCTGTTGCGCACAGAGGACTACATAACGCCGAACTTCCCGAAAATTCCATAGGCGCATTCGAGAACGCTATCGAACACGGATTTCCGATAGAAATGGATTTGCACATCACGGATGACGGCGAACTTGTAGTGTTTCACGATTCGTCCTTAGGCAGAATGACCGGCAAAGACGGCTTTATAGAAAATTCGTCAAACGCAATGCTTAAGGAACTGAGATTGGTAAACGGAGAAAAGAAGCCTACCGAATTTTCTATCCCCACTTTTGAAGAATTTTTGTCCTGCGTGGACGGCAAAGTTCCTCTTCTAATAGAGATTAAAAGTAAATCCGGCGTAGGCGCATTGGAAGAAAAAACAATTTCACTGTTGAAGGATTATAACGGCAAATACGCATTGCAATCGTTTAACCCGTTCTCTATAGAGTATTTTAAAAACAAGCTTCCCGATGCTCCCCGAGGCATCCTATCTTGCTTCTTTACCAAAGCGGATTTGAAGGGACGTTTTAAACGATACCTGCTTAAGACATTACATTTTAATAAATTGGCAAAACCGGATTTTGTTTCGTACAAAGCGGAAAACTTGCCAAACAAGTATGTAAATCGTTCAAAGCTCCCCGTACTTGCTTGGACGGTACGCAGTAACGAAATGCGAACTGCGCTTAACGGCATAGCCAACAATATTATTTTCGAGAATTTCATTCCGGAGAAATAAACCCTATTCAACCCAATCATAAACAATTATCAGTAAAAGAGCTGCACGCCTGTCAAGAACGAACAGACGTGCGGCTTTTATTATGTTTAGCAATTTTCTGCAAAGTAATATACTCCCCCTATTCCTGGGCGACGGCATACAAACTCTATCCGCCTACACCTTTGCATTAAAATCTCGATTTCGCTATGCTTTTCTTACAAAGCATATATATCTACAAGTCACTAAAAACAGAAAACGTACAGAGCTTTCACTAACGCAGATAGGAAATCTTTTCACGTTCTTTTGCTTACTTTTCTTACAAAGCATATATATCTACTAAGCCACTAAAAACAGAAAACGTACAGAACTTTCACTAACGCAGATAGGAAATCTTTTCACGTTCTTTTACTTACTTTTCTTACAAGAAAAGTAAGTCAGAGAATACCTTTAATTTTTTCCATAAACTGTTTAATTCTCGCCTCATTTCCCTCGTCCTTGGGGCAATAGAAAACAGAGCCCACCAAAGAATCGGGCAAATACTGCTGTTTTACATAACCGCCGTAATCGTGCGGATACTTGTAAGGCTTGCGTCGATCCAAGGAAGAATTATTATTATTTCGCAGATGCGACGGCACATTAAGATCGGGCATGTTTTTACATACGCTTTGAGCGGCATTCATAGCAGTAACGACGCTATTTGATTTAGGCGAAACACAAATGTAAATTATCGCATGAGCTAAAGGCAATGCGCCTTCCGGCATGCCGATTCGTTCGTAAGCAGTCATCGCCGCAACCGTCATTATAAGAGCATTGCTGTTAGCCAATCCGACGTCTTCGCTACTATGCGCAATCATTCGCCTAAAAATTATGAGAGGATCCAGCCCCGCCTCGATAAGCATAAACGCCCAGTACAAAGCGGCGTCCGCATCCGAACCTCTAAGCGATTTACAAAATGCGCTAAGCATATCGAAATACTTACTTTCGTCGACCGAAATTGCCTTACGCTGAATAGATTGCTCGGCAACCGACTTATCTATACAAATTACCCCGTTTACGGGCGGCGTTGTAAGCGCAGCAAGCTCTAAAGCGTTAAGGGCGTTGCGCATATCGCCGCCACTGCAATACGCAAGGTGCCTTGCAGCATCTTCGTCAAGCTTAACGTTCATGTTGCCGAGTCCTCGCTCCTTATCTGTTGCGGCTCGAAACAACCCGTCCATAACATCCTGTTCCGAAAGCGACTTAAGTTCAAATACTCTGCACCTCGACACAATAGCTCTCGTCATCGAAAGATAAGGATTTTCGGTAGTAGAACCTATAAAAATTATACTACCGTCCTCTATCGCACTGAGAACGCAATCAGACTGAGCCTTATTCCACCTATGGCACTCGTCCAAAAGCAAATAAGTGCGTTTTCCGTACACTCTAAGTCGCTCTCGTGCCTCGTCAATCACCTTCTTCGCATCTGCCACTCCACTCGAAACGGCGTTCAACTTTACAAAATGCGCATTTGTAGACGACGCAACGATACCGGCAAGCGTAGTCTTGCCCACTCCCGGCGGTCCGAAAAAGATGCAGCTACCTAATTTGTCGGCTTTTATGGCTCGCTTAAGCAAAGAGCCGTCGTAAAGCAAATGTTTTTGTCCGAAAAACTCGTCTAACGTAGTTGGTCTCATACGATCCGCCAGCGGAGCGAGTTTTTGAGAATAATCCAAAGTATCGAAAAGGTCCATACAAAAATTATAGCACAATCTTTAACGATAAACAACCTTTTTTAAGTTAAACTTTTCGTACGATTATTTCTTTGCCGTTTAAAGAAGCTTTTATAGGGATTCGTTCCATGCTTAAAGCGGTATTTCCCAAATAATACTTCCACTTTTTGCCCTCGCCATTTTCTATACTAATTACAAAGGAAGCGGCAGGCAGTGAAACTTTAACTTTTACGTTTTTTATGCACGAAGGCAAGTGCGGCACAACTTTAACCGAATTGCTGCCTATCTCTATCCCAAAAAGATATTTTACCAAAGCTACATAAAACCACGATGCTGCCCCCGTATACCAACTCCAGCCGCCTTTTCCTGCCGGCTCAGCATAAACGTCGGCGCTCACCACATAAGGTTCGACTTCGTATCTTTTCACATCGAGCGAAGTGAGACTGTGATTTATCGGATTCAACATTTTTATAAGCGAATATGCAAAATCGTCATGACCGCTTTCCAGCAAAGCTATTACATACCAAATCGCTCCGTGCGTATACTGTCCACCGTTTTCCCTTACGCCTGCGGGATATTCCCCTATATATCCTATTCGATTATCTGTAATCGGCGGAGTAAGTAACTTAATTATTTTGTTATCGAAATCTATAAGTTTACGTGCAGCCGAAAGCATTGCAAGCGAAGCACGCTTTTTTTCCGCTGCGCCGCTAAGCACTGCGAAGCTCTGAGTTATAAGATCTATACGACAAAAATCACTTTTCGAACTACCCAATCTTTCTCCGTCGTCGGTAATCGCTCGAAGATACCATTCGCCGTCCCACGACCTTTCGATACCGTTTTTTAGCCGTCCCATAAGCGAAACATACTTTCGCCTATCCGGTAAATACTGCAAAAATTTCGATATAACGTAATAGAGAAACATGCTCCCGAACACCGTTTCGCCTTTTCCGTAAACGCCGACTTTATCCATAGCGTCGTTCCAGTCGCCGCCGCCCATCAAAAGCAAGTCGTCGCTACCTATTGCGGATGAATCTATCGCCTTAATGCAATGAACCAGCAAAGTTTCGCTGTTTTGCGTACTTTCCATTTCACCGTATACGTCTTTACCTATGATACGAACGTTTTTTACATACGGAACCCGTTCGCTGAGTATGCTTTTGTCTCCGGTATAGGCAATGTATTCGGCAGTAACGAGTGGCAAAAACAGCCGATCATCACAAATTTTGGTACGCACACCGGTCATCGGCGGATGCCACCAATGCATTACGTCGCCGCTTTCGAATTGATGCGCCGCAGCCGTTATTATGTGGCTGCGAACGGCTCCGGAATTGACATATAACATGGTCAGGCAGTCCTGCAGCTGATCCCTGAATCCTATCGCCCCACCCGCCTGATAAAACCCAGTTCGTCCGTAAAAACGACTAGTGTACGTTTGGTACGGGAGCCACTTTGCCAAATAATCGAGACTCTTATCTCCCGTTGATATTTCGACGTCGGACAGATGCGAATACTTGCGTTTTTGACAAAGCAAAGCTTTTTTGACATCCGCTTCCGCTCTGTCACCTGCCGACAGATAAAAGTAAAATTCCGTTTCGCCGTTAGCTTCTATTTGCACCCGGGTACTTACCGCAACGTATTCGCCGCTCGAATAGGACTTGATTTCGTCGTACAGACTAAGCGGTAAAGAGCAGCCCATCACCATTTCGGCTCCGCTTAGGGCGTTAGTGACGGTAAGCACGTCGCTGAATTCCGCAGTAAGATTATGCCTCGTCTTAAAGACGAAATCTCCCAGCACAGGCTTAGCGAAGAACACGGCGTTAAGCGTTCTTTTCTTTGGCAAAAACGACTTTAGTCTGATAAGATAGTATTTTACGCAACCACTTATAAATTCCGTCTGTACGCTTTGCATAAGAGCGTAATTGCAGGTAAACTCCGAATATCCCAGTCCGTGTTCCGCAGTGTACTCGGCATCCTTAACTACGGATTTCGTAACGGAAAACAAATCGCCGTCTTCCAAAAAAAATACGCCCTCGCTTAACGGATCCGCTACGGGATCATTACTCCAATCGGTAAGTTTCGACTGCCGAGAATTTCGATAAAAAGTATAGCCTCCGCCTTTCTCCGTAATAATGGTACCGAAATTTTTATCGGCTATTATATTGGACCACGGGCGAGGCGGCAGTTTGTCGAGTTCCATATAGTATGCATTGCCGTCATCGACGTATCCGCCGTAACCGAGCTTGTACTCGACAGCTTTGCGCATTGACGGAGCATTACCCAAACTTCCGTTCGTAAAACTTCTCTGCGGCATAGTTACATAAATTACGTCGTCGATATTAGTGCAACTGTTTAGCGCAGTCTTGTCGTTTTTTCGCACCTGTACTATATTTAAACCGTAACCGTTTATTTCGCCTATTCTATAACCGTCTTCACTTGAAGCCGCAGCGACGCAAAACTCGACGCCCGCTTTGCGCAAATTTTGCAACATCTTCAACTTATTAGTAACCGCTGCGCTTATGTTATCACAGTCGATATAAACGGTAGGTAATTCGCTTACAGTCGACGGAACGCCGTTATAAATAAGCTGCGATGCTGCAAATCGCATTTTTTCGCACACACCGAACGCTCCGGAAAGCGTCGACGCACCGCAAAACGCTCCATCCACATACGCATAACCTTTTGCGGTCTTAAGCAAACGTTTGAGTGCCTCCGTATTTTCGGCTACCACTATGACGAAGTTAATTACTTCGCTTTGCTTAGGCAGCAATTTAATTTTCGCTTTTGCACACAAAACAGGATCGAAGCCACCGTCTGCTCTTCCGTAAAACTCCGCCCTCGTATCGACAAAAGTCACGTCTTTATCCGCACCGATTGCCGCATAAAGTCCGTTTCTATATGCTATTGAAGCGTTAAATTCACTATCGTATGCTCTTTTTACGAACATGCCCGAAAAAGTTTTGTGCGAAATATCGTCATAAAGCCTGCACAGCGCCGCTTCCATAAAACCGTAAACTTCAGTTTCTCTCGTTTCGTTAGTCGTATTCGTAATTGTTATGCGGTGTGCTTCGCCGTTTATCGGAAGCACAACGGAAGCTCGCTCTACCGAAAATCCGTCCGCTGTATCGTAAAATTTGGTTACGCCATCACCGATGACGCATTTCCCCGCAACCCTATGTTTGCCGCTGCCGACGAATACGTTAAACCCTCCCCTGTAGTCATAACGCCTCGATATCTGATTATCTTTGTATCTCGAATAACCGTATCCGTCCGAATCAACGATTACGGAGTACTCGCCATTAGACATTATGTTCAATTTCTTAGGAAAGGTCTTTACGGCAACATAATCGGTCGAAACGATTTTTCTCGCCGCATACCGAGTCTTTCGCTCTCCTTGCGGCGATTCGGAAAAAGTAAGGTTAAGCGCAGCTGCTCGCATTGCCGGCGATGCGAAGTCCTTGGATATTGTTTTTTCGGTAAGAGCGTTAGTTATAGACGCCATAACCATGCCCTGATGGTGCGCCATAAACGTTCTTACGGGACTTCCGTCATACGCTTCATAAAATCCGTATTTGCCTATCAGACGCAATTTCTCTAATGCGTATATGTTTTTTTCTACGGCGGATGGAAAATACGGTAAAAACAATATCGATGCGTACGGGGTCAGAACTTTTCTGTTTTTTTCTCTTGAAAGTGCGATTTGTTCTACCCCGAACGCCTTATAATCATAAAATCCGTTTTGATCGGTATGCAAATACTGACTTTCGGACATCCCCCATGCGCCTTCGATTTTATTGGCAATATGCGCTCGCATAACCGACTTTGCAGATTGATTTAAAAAGCTGCCGCTTACATAATCGAAATATATAGAGCTCATCATATACTCAAAAACGCCGCCCGTCCAACTGTAAAGCGAGCTGCCTTTGTACTTTACGCAGCGGCGAGACAGTGCGTAAAAACTTTCTATCGGAAGTTTACCTAATCCGTACCCCACCAAATACGTAAGCATTGCCTCACTGCCGAGCAAATCGTATTTTCCTTCCGTAAACCCGGATTTTTCGTCGTAGCCTATTGCAAGCAAGTGCGTGCGCTCGTCATAAAACGCTTCTATCTCCGTCTCGTCTACGAGCTTTGATATCCTATGCGCCAAGCTACCGCTCACCGAACCTCCTACAAGCAAAAGAGCAGCAAGCAAATTGCCGCTGTCTACAGACGAAACAAAAGATGAAAGCGGTTTCAGCGTCGTAACGTCTACCCAGTTATAGCAATTACCTTTCCATTTAGGTAATTTCTCCACAGATTCTATTATTTTGTCATAATAATTTCGGGCAACGTCTTTGTCGATAAATTTTAATTTTTCGGCACAATAGACGGACGTAAGCATAAACGACACGTTTGTAGGCGACGTTCTTTTTGCGGCGATGCCGTCTTGCAAATTGTCACACGGCAAATAATTATATTCGTCTACAAGAAAGCTCTCAAAAAAGCTCCAAGTCTTTTTTGCTATGCGCAAAAGTTTGTCTTCATCCTCCACCGTTTTGCTTCGGCGTCTAATCGAGGTAAGTCCGGGCAGCGCAGCTCCTACCGAAAATACAACCGAAAAAATCAAATACGCTGCTTCTGTTTTTACACAAAAAGCAGTCAAAAAAATCATCGCCGAGATAACGCACGGCAAAATATCGGTTTTTGTTCCGTCCATAGCCGCCGTTTTCCACTCAAGTAACTTTTTCTTACGCACAAGCCTGATTAAAGTTATGGTTATTGCGCAAAAATATGCTACCGACGTAATCGGCAAACATGCGCATAAATACATCCTACGCAACGTTTCCTTAATAACGTATTGCGGATTTTTGAACACTAACGACAAAGCCCCCAACAACACGAAGGCTTCCGACGCAAATGCAGCCAAAACAAACAAAAGCGTTTTTTCCGTAAAAAACAGCGATGCGAGCGCAAATGCAAACGAACTTACAGGTATAAGTCCCAGCACGATGTTTGTCAGAATATGAAATTTTGCCACATGCGGTGAAACAAACTTTTCGTTTTTCCAAAATAAACACGGTAGCAATTGATAGTCGCCTCTGAGCCACCTTACGTTGCGACTCAAAAACGCAGCAAACGAATGAGGAAATTCGTCCACCGCCTCGAGATCGCTGTTTGCGCAGCCGCTCATGGCGCCTTCTATAAAATCGTGCGACAGTATTCGCCCTTCCGGAATCGAACCGACGCTTGAGTTGAATTCTCGAACACGATATATACCCTTGCCGGTGTAGTTACCGCAATCGAACAAGTCGTAGTTTACGTCTGCGGCGAACGACGAGTAACTGCTTAGTCCCTTAGCATCGTTCATAAGGGTGGCAAACGGAGTAACAAGCGAAGACGGATCGGACTTCATTTTAAGTGCAATGACCGCCTTGTCGGCGTTATACGGGTGTTTCATAATTCGCACGAGTTGCTCTGCACAATTAAGCATGGTGTCCTCATCCAATGTTATAACGTATTCGAAGTTATGCATTTTACCACGCACGGTCCGGAATGCGCTGTTGTCCTCGGATAATATAAAATTATTAAGTTCTATAATAGCTCCCCTTTTCTTTTCCCAGCCGTAATAACAATTATCTTCTTTTATAAAAGTACGTTTTCGAATAAGCAACAGGTATTTGTCCGAAAGCCCAGCAAATTGTTCTTTTAGTTCTTTTATTATCGCTTTATCCGTGACGGAATACTCTCCGTCAGCACTTTTGGGCAAATCGATTAAAAGTCCGTACGAAAAAATCTTATTTCGATTTGCCGCCGCAACTGTCTTTAAATTGTATATCGCTTTTTTTACGGCTTCCACGCTGCCGATAAGCACAGGAAAAACTATTAGCGTTTTTTCGTCGCCGCTCAGCTTGCTCGACGGCAAAAATCTTCTCTCTACCAAGCGTGCGTTAATTGCGTATACAAAAGAAAGCGAAAGTCCGAGCGATACGGGTACAAACAAAATCGCAAACAGTATTTTAAGTGACGGAGCTAATGAATACACCGTTATACAGTTGCCCACTGTCGCAGCAAATACGACCAAAAAATAGACGATTTGCAAAAAAACACCTGCTTTCTGCGGCAGTATAAAGTTTCCGATGTCTTTGTTTTGAGTTGTCGCTTTCTCCACTATCTTTTGCGCATATTCGATTTCTCTGCCTTTATTGCGGGTAATCGAATTAAGATAGTATAATTTTGTTTCAATCGTACAGTCTGCATATCCCTGAGCATTTTTCGTTAAAAACGAATTCAATGTCGACAGATCGAGCAAATCGCTATCGTCCAATTTTACGTTAAGCGACTTTATTGCGCTGCTGACGTTTGATGCGTACTTTGCGATAAGCGTAGCGAACGTGTCGCAACGGTCGGACGCCGAAACGCCGTTTTTTGCGCACAAGTCCCGAAATGCTTTTCCGTTTTTGCCGGTAGACATGTACCCGTAAGTATAACTCAAGAGACTGAAGTTACTTAAGTTAATTTCGCCGGTAACGCTGTCTGTTTCTCCGGCTCTCACCTTATCGGTAATTACTAAGGACTTTGCCGCAAATGCCGCAACGTATTCTATGAGAGCGGCGCTTAGTGCAGACTTAAACGCTGTAAGTTCCGAAAACCTCAATGGGCATATTTTGTTAAATTCTGCTACAAATTCACATATACGTTCGGGCGAAACTGCGCCGCAACTGCCTTTTACTATTGTCGAAGCGATAACGTATGTGCGAGGTAATCCGTCCATTCCCGTCAAATGCGAAAACGACGTTTTTTTCAGCTCACGCATGTGTTCTTCTATCTTATAATAGTTATCGAAAATCCATTTTTCGTACTCCGCCTTGTTTTCTTTAGCCGATATTTTTTTATATGCTTTTCTGATAATACGGCAGACATTTCTCAGCGATAAATCGACGCTTTTTTCGTTATGCTTTTTTGCTGCAAGCTCCGTAAGCGCCTTCTTTATTTCGTCATCGCTAAGTCGTCCGGTAAGTTTCATATCGGGCTGCGGCGACGGCTTTACCACGATATAAAACAGAAAAAATGCTGCAGCAATCAACGTTGCCGCTATAAAGTACGCTATCCTGATTTCCATAAATCGCTCCTTATCAAAGCGATTATTCCCTCTTATCCTTTTTTTAACCTCATTAAGTATTTTTAAGCGGCTATCGGACTATGAAACGACCCGTTTTTTCCGATTATTCGCATAATGCACAGATGCCACGTAATGCCAAACCGATTCTTAAATTTTCGTACATAAAAAGCAAAAAAATATTTAGCCTGCCCGTCTATTTTGTTTGACTTTATAAAGTCAATGTGCTAAACTTATAGAGCTTTGCGGATGTGGCGGAATTGGCAGACGCGCAAGACTAAGGATCTTGTGGTAACTCCGTGCAGGTTCAAGTCCTGTCATCCGCACCAAGAATAACGTAAATTGAACCGATAAGGTTTGATTTACGTTATTTTTTTATAGAGAAAAAGCGAGTATATTTCGACTCGCTTAAATTAAATATTATTACATGAAAATTTACGTTTTTTGCATAGAAGTCGGATTACGTATCATCATGCGCCGAGATTTCTACGATTCTGCCGCCGAGATTTTCGTAAATGCGATGAGAAATGGAAAGCACGGTACGCCCTACAAAAGCACGACGAAGTGCTTCCAGCACTCGAGTTTCTGTTTCTGCGTCAAGGTTTGCTGTGATCTCGTCCAGCAAAAGTACGAAATCGGTGTAAAAAGCAGACTGAGCAGTGCCAATCGCCAATCGTATATGAAAAGCATAACCGCATATCCGAGTAAAGCTACGCCGGTATCGAATATCTCGGTAGTAAATTTACGCATTCCCTCAATGCAGTCGTCAACATCCGAAACAGCTTTGGTTATCAACTAGCCTGCGCCATCCTTTTTTAAATATCGTACGACTTCGGCGAAGCAAATTAGCATACAAAATACCTTTCATACGTCGGTTGATATTGTTAGCAAAACGACGGACGTAAAAACGCTTAACAAACCGAGCTGCCTGCACCGCCAACGTGACGGCGATATATGCGAGTACAGGCATTGCCATCGCCGCTACAGTCTCGCTTCCACCGAGAATATCGGCAAGGCGCTGCGCAAGTTTACCCTCAAACCACGGCGCCGCAAGCAAACCGACATTACAAAACAATCCTGAAAGGACTATAAACGTCATGGAAAACCATTCGGCACGAAAATAAGAGGCGATTTTGAGAACAAAATACCTTTTTGTTTTTCATAAATCAGTTAACCTTCTTGTTTTGTAAAATGCGGAAACCCTATGCGGCTCTCGGTTTTTGACGCAGTGTAAAGTTTATCGAACAGCGAGGTAAAATTTTTTACTTCTTCATCCGTCAGTAATGAGGTAATATATTCGTAAAACGACGCCTCTATCTCCGCTTTTGACGATTTTAAATTTTCTGCCGGCTCGGTCGGATAAATAACTGACTTCGCCTATCCTTAGGATCGTTTTTGCAGACAAGATAGTCTTTTGCCTCGAGATTTTTCGTTCTCCTTGCTATTGCGGCTTTGTGTGCGTGTATAATCTTTGCCAGTCTTGCTTGTGTTCAGCCGGGATTGTGTCGAAGAGCGTGGATCAGATCTATTTCTGACGTATCGACTCCCTCCTCACGCAGTAAAACAAGAACCAACTTCTCTGCCTCACGTGCTATCTTCGTTATTTTTCTTTCCGTAATATCCATAACGTATGCCCCTTAAATTTATTGTACATACATCGTTGTACATGCAACTATTATAGTTCAAAAAAAAGCAAATGTAATCGGATATTCGATTTTTCAGCTATAACTTATAGAGCATCATAAATAAGCCAAGCGCTTAATTTAAACAAAATTTAACGGGAGCGCATTACTCGGAACGCACTCCGTTTTTACTTTTAATACTTATTTTTTGATTTTGCTTACGTCTTTTGAAAAACAGCAGTATTGCAACCAACAAACCTACGCAGGCAATCGAGAGACTTATCAATATTATAAGTTTACCGACGTCAAACGAAGTATCCGGCTTGTTTTTAGCGATTGTGAACGTATCCGTTCCGTCCGTGCTACCGTCTGTGTACCTGATAACGAGAGTATATTTGCCCGCATCGAGCGTCTGTAAATACTCGTCCTTTAAGGTAATAACGGTACTTCCGATTTCAACCTAATAGTGCTTTTTATCCGCTACGGCGCCGTTAATAACTATATCCTGGAATTTGGCATGATAGCCGTTGACGATAAATCTCAAGCCTTTGTTTTCGTCGTTCTGCGTCCAAACGCTACCTTCGCCGTAAGTAACGTCATATACGGTCAAGGCTTTTGACATTGCATCCAAGGCAATTCTTACCTTTCCCCCCCCCTGCCATTCTTTTTTTCGGCAGAAATTTTTTCACAAATCGGTTAGCGACTTTCTTACATTTTTTCGGTATCGCCTTTTAACTCACGTCAAAAAATCGCCGACCGCCGAATACGTCAAGAGGAAACGCTATAAATACGCTGCCCAAACGTTATAAGAACGTTTGAGTGTCGTAAATTTAGTCCCATGCAGGCGTTAATAACATATCGGGTGTTGACAGCTCAAAACATATATGATATAATGCTAAGAAATATAAGGAGGCATTATTAATGAAAAAAATAATTTCGGCATTGGCTATTGCTTTAGTCTTTGCTCTTTGCGCAACCGCAATGACGGCTTGCGGAAACGTATACGATGTTTATTTGCCGATAGGCGACGCAAAAGTCGATAACGACAACGTGGCTTGCAACTATACGATAAACGAAAAGTTAAAGGACGGCTATGAACTTAGGGGATACTTTACCGCCGAATCGGAAGCAAACCTCGAAGGCGAATTTATTTTTTCTATTTCTTTCGACGACAGATACTCCGGCACCTTTCACGAAAGCGTATTATACTCGTTTACCGGAGAGCAGCTTAAAAACGCCCCTGGCGGTAAGTTACAGTTCACAGTAATAATAGAAAATCTATCTAATATTTTTCCGAAAACCGACGAGCAAAAAGCGTTCGCTCTGCACTTTCACAGAGCCGACGCAAAGCGAAGCGACATGATACATTGGAACGCTTCCGATTACACTTATACCTTTGACGGGACCGAAGTTTTGCTTACGAAATAAATCGGCTTAGTACATTAAAAATGGCGAACGTACAATGTCAATTTATCGTCATTTAACGAGTAGCCGTAATGGAGAGGAACGACATACGGATATTCTTAGTCAAACATACCCAAATGCAAATACTTTGCTTGAGACAATATATCATCTATCTTGCTTCTGTCAGTAATTTCTCTGTCCTTTCTTTTCATATCTACCGACTCCTTTTACGTAAATTATTGCCGCAAAAGCTGCTTGATTTTACATGTTTTCGAAATGCTTTCCTGACGCATATGCGTTTTTTGACATATAATCGCAACCTTATAGTCATATATATTTGCGACAAATTCTCATAACGTATCAGCTTTTTACTTGCATTTTCCTTTGCACCGTAATTTCGCCGTTACGGGAAACGTTATTGCGCACTCCGTCATTTCGTTATAAACAGCAATTTTGTTTTATTACTGCCGTAAAATACAAGTTTGCTTTTTTATAACGAAGCCATTATATTTGTTTGGGCATACACGGCTTTTTGTGTCTGCCCGTATAATTATGTCCGCACGCATTTCGATTTGTCAAGCGCTTAAATATGAAATTATAAAAGTGACGACTTTTTGCCGCTTTTTACAATGCTTAATCGCAAAGGTGCGTAGCAATTATAGTTTTTCAGCACACGTATTATCACTCGGAACACTTTTACTAATATAAATTTGGTTTCTATACACCACGGCAAGTTTAACCCCGTTCACCGGTGAACGGGGTTTGTCACTTTATTTATAAGCAAATTTTCGTCGGAATTACGATATGCGACAGCTGCCGAATTATTATCGCTCAATATCTTCGGAGACAGACCGACTGATAATTCTCTTTATGGACACTATTACAAATCAAAGAAAATAGCGTATGAATCGTAGTGAAACATACGCTTTTTCGTTGTTATTTGAGTTTATGACGTAAAACGGACGTAATATCTACTTTGTAAATGATTTCTATCGTGCGTTCTTTGCCCGTAATTTTCGGTAAGCCGCCGACGATTACAGAGCGTCACCATAGTCAAACTCTCTTTTTTACTGTTATTTAGATTTGCTTAATCCTGCAAATTATTTCTTTTTTGTAAACAATGCTTTGATTGCTGCGATTAAGTCCGCAAAAGTCTTTTTCTTGACAGCGAACCAAAGAACAGCAAATCCGCCGATTCCTGCGACCGCTACCGAACCGATTACGATACCTGCAATTTGTCCGCCCGAAAGTCCGTCCTTTTTAGCAGGCGGGGTGATTTCGCCACCGCCCGAAGACTTATCTTCATATACAGCCGTAAGGGTTGTTGCTTCCTTTACGGTAAAGGTATAACTCTTGTTTGTGCTGACGATTTCTCCGTTTTCGTCCTGCCAACCTTTGAACTCTTTGCCTTCTTTATCTTCTGCCGTTACGGTTACGCTTTCGCCGTGTACATAGAATTTGCTTTCGCCGTTTACTATTACGTTATGCGTGCCGATTTTGGCAATTCTAAGTTCGGTGATTTCGTTGCCGTCTTTATCAAAGTGCTTTCCGCAAACCGAGCAATCTTTGTGTTCTTTCACGCCAAATTCTGTGGTCGTTGCAGGCACTTCGGGTATCAACTTACCGTAGGTATGGTTGTTTGTGGTGGGGATAGTCAAGTCCGCAATCTCTTTTCGGGTTATCGGGTCGCAATGTTTTCCGCACAATCTGCAGTCTCTATGCTCTTTCACGCCGGTATCTTTGCACGTTGCAGGAACTTCTGCAACCAAATCACCCAATTCGTGACCGTCCGGATTGACAGGGATAACAAAATCGGTAATTTCCGTATTGCTTGCATCGTAATCCTTGTCGCAGATGCTGCAATGCTTGTATCCTTTTCTGCCCGGGGCTTGACAAGTTGCGTACTCTTCTTCTACCCAAAAACCAAAGTTGTGCCCATAGTATGGGCTGACGGGAGTTTTCAACGCTTCTTCGGTTGTTTCGTTTTTGTTTTCGTCAAAGTATTTTCCGCACACTGTGCATTTGTAGTGTGCTTTCATACCGCCTGCGATACAAGTTGCGGGTTGTTCTTCAATAAGCGTGCCAAATGTATGAACGCCGGTTGCGGGGATAGTCAACGCTGCTTCGGTCTTTTCGGTTTTGCTTTCGTCAAAATACTTGTTGCAAACCGAGCATTTGTAATGCGCTTGCATACCGTCAGCAATACAAGTTGCGGGGGTTTCTTCAATAAGCGTGCCCAGATTATGGCTTATGGCAATGGTAACGGTTACGTCAGCGCTTGCCAGATAGTTTTCGTTTTCCGCGTATCTTATTTGGTATTCGCCTGCCGCAAGCCCTGTAATCTTACTTGACGTGCACTTTGTATAATCCGCGTCGCCGACTTTTCTGTATTCCATCGCGATGGTAACGCCGTCGATTGTGCCGCTGCCGTCCCTGCACGAAATCGGGTTGGCGATAAGTCCGACGGGAACGTCTGATCGCGCTGCCTTGTTAATCACGAATTCTTTGGTGAAACTGCCCTCGTACGCGCCCTTACCCGTGACGGTAACAATGTAAGTACCGGCGCCAACGGGTTTGCCGCTAAAATCGAGCATGTCGATCGAGCCCGCTTTTACCGCATAACTTACTTCGAAGTCGGTACCCCTGACAAGCGTTCCGCCAAAGGTCGGCTCTTGCGCCGCGTCGTTGAACACTTTTACAAGGTCGGTAACAGGCACAAGTTCGTCGGTTATTGCCACCGTGGTCGTTTTTTCAACCTTATAGTTAGAGGTTGCGGTAATCGTGCTGACCGGGATGTGCAGGTCTGTCTCTTCTGCGCGCGCAGTGTTCGCAGGGCTTGCAACCACTATGCCGAGCATAAGCGCAAGGCACGCCGCAAGACCGAGTATAAGCGCTAATATCTTTGATTTATTCGCCTTGTTGTTTGTCATAATCGTATCTCCTTTAATTTTTGTAAGGATATGTTCCGTGTCGCTTATGCGACTTAAAATCTTTGTAAAAATGTTGTTCTTTTTCCCTTATAAAAGCAAAATCGCACCGCCCCATAAGTTTAGCCTATGCAGCAGTGCGTTAAAACCCTGTTATATTCGCCCCAAAGGGCAGACTTACGGCTTGCTTGCTAATGATTGTATAGTATGCATACTTATAGCAAAAAATCAAGACTGTTTGCCATACCTTTGCGTGAAATATGATTAACTTTTGATTAGTTCCTAAGTATAACAAAGGGTGTGGTTAATGTGTCCCCACATTCTAAAAGAATTTTTTAGTGTAAATGTCAACTAAAAAATGTCGTTTGTCCTACAAAGAAAGAATATATCATCTGTGTTCGAAAGTCAACCAACAGCTGAAACAATAAACTTAACATTAGCTGTATTATCTAAAAGAAAATTTGACGCTGGTTCTTCAATTAAATACCAAAATAAGTATTATCAAGCTACAAACGCCACTCAAACTCAGATTATTTATTTTAGGAAAGGAACTGAAGCATTAGTTATTAAAACTTTTGATAATAGATTATTCGCTACTATTGAAGAAAAGATATATCTGTTAAAAAAATTACCTGAGCACAAAGAAATTTCTAATGAATTTGATAAGGCTGTAGAAAATAAGATACAAAAAATATATATTCCTCCAATAACTCATCCCTGGAAAAAATCTTTTTTCGATGCCTTCTTAGCAAAGCAAAAACACCGCCTTGAATACAATCAAAACGGGGCTAATGTTTAATCTATTTTAGGAACTTTTCAAAAGTCATTGACATAGAAAAATGCTTTTTTTATATTATACGCATTTATAAAATAAA
>ERZ779737.309-NODE-309-length-48554-cov-7.190107_pt1 | contig 48554 bp, 23 predicted proteins | sample MGYA00511889_ERZ779737 | MGnify/ENA primary metagenome ERZ779737 (study PRJEB29588, sample SAMEA2163575) | human gut metagenome | biome: human gut; feature: human-associated habitat; material: faeces | place: Denmark | collected 2008/2010 ... | reverse complement strand
CCCGCAGGAACCACTCGCCACTTATCGTTAACCCACTAACCGCTACAGACATGGAACACCTTTTACATTACCTTTGGAAACACAAAATCTTCCCCTTGCAGGAACTGCACACCACCGACGGACAACGGGTGGAAGTCATCGATACGGGCTTGCCCAATGCCGATGCGGGTCCCGACTTCTTCAACGCCAAGCTGAAGCTGGACGGCGTGTTGTGGGTGGGCAATGTGGAGATTCACGATCAGGCTTCGCAATGGATGAAGCATGGGCATCAGACGGATGAGGCTTACGACAACGTCATTCTGCACGTGGTGTCCCAAGCCGACTGCACCGTATGCCGGCGCGACGGAAGTCCTATTCCCCAGCTCGTACTGACTTGTCCCGACGACGTGGCCCGTCGCTACGACGAGTTGCGCCGTGCCGATGTCTATCCGCCCTGCTACACCATCCTTTCCTCGTTGCCCCGCCTGACGGTGCACTCCTGGCTTTCGGCCTTGCAGGTAGAGCGTTTCGAACGGAAGGCGCGCGACATCCGTGCCCGCCTCGATGCCTGTCAGAACCATTGGGAGGACGTTTTCTTCATCACCCTGGCACGCAACTACGGCTTTGGTCTGAATAGCGACGCTTTCGAAGCGTGGGCCAAGCGTCTGCCCTTCCGTGCCGTGGACAAGCATCGCGACGACCTTTTTCAGGTAGAAGCCTTTTTCTTCGGGCAAGCCGGTCTGCTGGATGAAGAACTGGCAGACGCCGACGACTATTACCTGCGGCTTCAGAAGGAGTTTCGCTACCTGCAGCGCAAGTTCGAACTGCCGCCGTCGTTGCCCGCCGGTCAGTGGCGTTTCCTCCGGCTCCGCCCGGGCAACTTCCCCCATGTGCGGCTGGCCCAACTGGCATGCCTGTACCATACACACCGGTCGCTCTTCTCGCAAGTGATGGAAGCCGAGACGCCAGAAGCTGCCAAAAAGCTCCTTTCCACCGTGACTTCTGCCTATTGGGAGCAGCATTTCACCTTCCGCCGGACATCGCCCAAGAAGGAGAAGCGGGTAGGTGGGAACGCCCTCAACCTGATGCTCATCAATACGGTCATCCCTTTCTTATACGCTTACGGTCTGCACAAGGCCGACGAAGTGCTATGCGACCGTGCCACCCGTTTCCTGGAGTCGCTTCGTGCCGAAAACAACTACATCACCCGCATGTGGGAGGGAGCGGGCCTGCCCGTTTCGACAGCAGCCGATTCGCAAGCCCTCATCCAGCTTCAGAAAGAGTATTGCGACCGGAAAGACTGCCTGCGCTGCCGTTTCGGCTACGAGTTTCTGAAAGGAAAGAAAACCACTCGTTCTTCGTCCGATGCTATCGGCTGAAATACAGAGAAATACATTGGTGGCTTTTCCCCTTTTGAGCCGTGCAAGTGTCGCTCGCGAGCCGTGCAAGTGTTGCTCGCGAGCCACACAAGTGTCTCTCGTGAGCCGTACAAGTGTCTCTCACGAGCCATACTAGTACCGTCTGGAAAGGGTATATCGAAAGGATACTCTTTTCATCTGAGTGGAAGCGAAGCGGTGCATAACCGTTTTTTCTGAAAAAAGTTAACGACGGACTCTTTCTATTCAATCTCTTTTCAATAACTTTGTCCCCGTTCCTCGTACAGAACATTTATCACATTTCTTCCTCTTCAGACAGCAGAACTGTATAGGACGCGGGGAGGAGATGGCATCCATATTAACCACTTAAATACACTGAAAGATGAATCGTAACATTACCGACAAACTTCTGGCACTGTTGCTAATGCTGGCTTTTCTGACCGCCTGTAGCGACGATGACACGCCGGGCGAGGACCCTGCCGTCACCAATCAGTATCTGACCGGGGTGACTGCTGAAAAGCATATCTCGAAAAGCGAAATTACCGACATGGTGATGGACTATGCCGCTTCGCAAGGCATCAATCTGCCCGAAATCCTGATAAGCGGACTGCTGTGCGACGTCGATGTGGCCGCTATTACTTATACTACTACAGGACCCGACGGAGCTTCCGTCACGGCATCGGGCGTAGTAGCCATGCCTGCGGGTACTACTTCGTACGACCATTTGCTGAGCATCCAGCACGGCACGCTCGACATGGAAGAAGCTCCTTCGCTGCAACTCTTCTATTACGAGATGATGCCTGTAGTGAGCGGGCACGTAGTCGTTATGGCCGATTACCTGGGATATGGAGCCAGTCAGACAGCTGACCGGCAGCATCCTTACCTGCATGCACGGCTGACGGGAACCGCTTGTGCCGACATGATTGAGGCTGCCCGCGAATATCTGCGTTCCAAGTCCATTGCCGAGGAAAATGATGCCCTCGAACTGTTGGGCTACTCGCAAGGCGGACAGGCCACTGTGGCTACCCAACTGGAACTGGAGAGCCGTGGATGGACCGGCCGCATCCGTAAAGTCTGGGCCGGCGGCGGTCCTTACGACCTGGAGACCCTGTTGCAGGCTTTCCTCAACGACGATGGCATGCCCGATACCTATCCGCGCAGCGGCTATCTGCCTTATCTGATTCGGGGCATGGCTTACGGCGAAGGACTGACCGTGAGCGACGAGAATCTGTATGCTCCGGCAGTCATCGAAGAGGGACTGAACAAACTGTTTTCTACCCGTCCGCTTTCCGAGTGGCACGCGGCTTTGGGCACGGACATCACCCGGGTGCTGCATCCCGACTTCTTTGCCGCTCCCGATTTCAACGGCAATGCCGATGTGCTGGCCATCGTGTCGGCACTTCGCAAGAACTCGCTGGTCAACGCTTCCACTGCGCCACAGGCCACGGTCAGCCTTTACCATTCGCCTCAGGACGACTTTGTGCCCTACAGCAACGTTGTCAGTGCCCACGCCCTTTGGACGAACTCTACGCTGACCGACCTCAGCATGCCCGGCCATGTGATGGGCGGTATGGAGTTCATGTTGCGCTATATGGGACTGTGGGAGATTGTGGGTCCGATGCTGGGCGTTCAATGACCGGCGGAGAGGGCGGAAATACGACTGTGCAATATTTCTTATGCCCGTCTCTGTGACATTCCGTTCCATTTTGTATATTTGCCCGTGAAAACAAAATCAAGACCATCTTGAACCATTAACTTATTAACGCGAATAAAGAATCGAAGAGAGTTGAAAGGAGTAGATTTATGAAAGCTATCCGTTACGTATTTTGTCTGTGTGCGGCCCTGGTGTTTTCCGTATTCGAAGGTGTGGCCGCCGATGAGGATTTCAAGACATTTCTCCAGAAGTTCACGTCCAGTGCTTCTTTCCAGTATTCACGTGTCAAGTTTCCGTTGAAATCGCCCATTTCTTTACTGAAAGATGATGGCGAGACGGAGCAGACTTTCCCCTTCACCCGTGAAAAATGGCCGTTGCTCGATGCCGAGTCGCTGAAGGAAGTACGGGTGGAAGAGGAAGAAGGCGGTGTCTACATTTCGCGTTATTCGGTCAACGAACCGGCACATAAGGAGTTTGAGGCCGGTTACGAGGAGTCGGAACCTTCGCTGCGACTGGTATTCGAGTTGCAGGGCGGCAAATGGTACGTGACCGATTGCTACAACGACTGGTACAATCCCGATCTTCCTGTCAGCGAGCTGGCCGAGACTATCCGTACCATTCAGGAGGAGAATAAGGCCTTCGAGGAACAGCATCCGTAGCCAAAACCGTCCTTTTCATCGCACTTTTACCGGAAGTGGAAGCATTTTGCACCTCTTCCGTACGATTTATGCCCCCCTTTTTCACGAAAGAGGGGTTTCTTTGTATGGTGACTAATACTTTTACGAAACATGTACTTGAAATTCCTATCATTTATCGGAGCATTGCTCTCTTTATGGGTAGCGGCTGGAGAAACCGGTTCGCTTACTGACTGGGTTGTGGAAGACTCTTCTGCAAAAGTGGAAATCACCTGCCGGAAGGATACGATGGATATTGTTTCTCCCGACGGTCTGACGCTGTGGTACAAACACCGCCTGACGGGCGACTATGAGATTACCTATCAGGTGCAGGTGGTGATGGAAGGCGGCACGTACGACCGTCTTAGCGACCTGAACTGCTTCTGGGGAGCAGATGATCCGTTGCATCCGGACCGTTTCTTTGAGCGGAGTGCCTGGCGGAACGGTGAATTCAAGCGTTACAATACGCTGGACCTGTATTACGTAGGTTACGGAGGTAACGAGAACAAGACAACCCGTTTCCGCGAGTACCACAGTGAATATTATGGAAAGGACGAAGCAAAGATTAAGCCGCTTATCAAAGAATATACCGACGCGGCTCATCTGTTGAAGCCTAACTGCTGGTATCAGGTACGTATACGGGTAGTCGATGGAGTGACTGTTTTTGCGATGAATGGTGAGGAACTCTTCCGTTTGCCTGTTGAGGCAGACAAGGGCGACGGTTATTTTGCCCTGCGCCTTTGGAAGAACCATGTACGGTTTACGGACTTTGATGTAACCATGATAGAATAACCTTAAATAAATTTAGATAGAACAATGATGAATCTTAGCAAATGGTCTCGTGGCGCTGCTGCGCTTCTGGGGCTTTTCCTGTCTGCACAGCAAGTGGAGGCACAAGTGGTGAAGAACGAGCGGCTGCTTTCTTTCGAAGACGGAGCAGTGCCCGCCTTCCTGACAACCGGTGAAGGTTCGCGGCTGGACATCAACAGCGAGCATTACAAAGACGGTCAGCACTGTCTGGGCTGGGAGTTTGAGCCGGGAGCCGTACTCAGCGTGAAGAAAGACCTGATGTTCGAAAAGAAAGACCCTACGGGCAAGGACACTTATCTGTCGGCTTTCATCGTGTGGGTATACAACGAGCAGGCACAGAACAAACAGATACGTTTCGAATTTCTGAAAGATGGCAAACTCTGTACATCTTTCCCCTTTGGCATTAACTTCACCGGCTGGCGTGCCGCATGGGTGTGCTATGAACGCGACATGCAGGGTACGCCCGAGGAAGGCATGAACGAGATTCGCATCGTGGCTCCCGATGTGAAAGGTAAGCTTTACTTCGACCACATTGTCACAGCCAGCAAGGTAGATGCCCGCCAGCAGACGGCTGATGTGCAGGTACCTTTCGTCAACAAAGGTACGACAAGCCACTGGCTTGTCATCTACGAGCACTCTCTTTGGAAGCCGGAAATAGCCCTGACACCTCTCAACGAGCAACAGAAGGCAGATATGCGACTGATGGAAAGCCGCTTCCGCGACATGCTCTATACGCCCGGCAAACTGACCGATAAGGAAATGCAGGCCATCCGCAAGGCATACGATTTCTATCAGATCACTTATAAGAACGGAAAGGTAAGCGGTCTGCCCATCTTCATGGTGCGCCAGGCCGAGGCTTACGAGCGTATGATCCCCGGCTGGGACAAGGATATGTTCACCAAGCTGGGCATGGAGATGAACAACTATTTCAACCTGATGAAGCGCATTGCCATCGCATACCTGAATGCCAAAGACAATGCTTTGCGCGATGAGCTGCGGCAGAAGTTCCTGGCCATGTACGACCATATTACCGACCAGGGTGTGGCTTACGGTAGCTGTTGGGGAAATATCCACCATTACGGTTACAGCATGCGTGGTCTTTACGTGGCTTACTTCCTGATGAAAGACGTGCTGCGCGAGGCTGGCAAGCTGGCCGATGCCGAACGTACGTTGCGCTGGTATGCCATCACTAACGAAGTATATCCGATGCCTACAGTGAACGGCATCGACATTGATACCTTCAACACCCAGACGCAAGGCCGTATTGCCAGCATTCTTATCATGGAAGACTCGCCCGAGAAGGTGCAGTACCTGCGTTCTTTCTCCCGCTGGCTCGACTACGGTTGCCGTCCGGCCGACGGACTGATGGGCTCCTTCAAGAGCGACGGTGCCTGCTTCCATCATTGCAACAACTATCCGGCCTACGCCGTGGGCGGTCTGGACGGAGCTACCAATATGATTTATTTGCTGAGCGGCACGCAGTTCCGGGTGTCTGAACTGGCGCACCAGACAGTGAAGAAAGTGCTGCTTACCATGCGTTTCTATTGCAACACCCGCCAGTGGGCACTTTCCATGTCGGGACGTCATCCCAACGGAAAAGGACAGCTTATCCCCGTGCAGTATGCCATGATGGCCTTGTCCGGCACACCGGACGGCAAGCAGAAGTACGATGCCGACATGGCCGCCGCTTACCTGCGCCTGATGGAGTACAGCGGTCGGGTGAACGACAACGATCCTGACTACTTACCCCGTACGTCGAATAATAAGGAATTGCAGCTGAAGCAGGAACTGGAAGCGCAGGGATTCCGTGCCGAAACCGATCCGCAAGGCAATCTGGCTTTGGGTTACGGTTGTGTCAGTGTGCAGCGCCGTGACAACTGGGCGGCAGTCGTACGCGGTCACTCGCGTTACCTCTGGGCAGCCGAGCACTACCTGGATGCCAACTTCTACGGTCGTTACCTGGCCCACGGAAGTATGCAGATACTGACAGGAAAGCCCGATGAAATGGTGACTTTTACCACCAGCGGCTGGCAGGAAGCCGGTTTCGACTGGAACCGCATACCGGGTGTCACCAGCATTCATTTGCCTTTCGACCAGTTGCGGGCCAATGTTCTGAACGTGGATTCCTACTCGGGTATGGAAGAGATGCTTTATTCCGATGAGACTTTCGCAGGCGGACTCTCGCAAAGCGGTGAAAACGGTAATTTTGGAATGAAGTTGCACGAACACGATAAGTACAACGGCTCTTTGCGTGCCCGCAAGTCCTATCACTTCCTGGACGGCACCATTGTTTGTCTGGGTACGGACATAGAGAATGTGAATACGGATTATCCGACGGAAACTACCGTCTTCCAGCTGGCAGCCACTACGCCCGAATTCCGTAGCTATTGGGATGCTTTCCAGGACAATGGAAGTACATATCTTGATCCCAACGGTGTAGGTTATTACCTGCCGAAAGCAACGATGAAAGCGGCTAAATTTGAAAAGAACTTCCCGCAGACCACTGTGGGCGAACGTAACGTGAAGCCAACGACGGGCGACTGGGTATCACTTACCTTGCAACACGGCAAGGCTCCGAAAGGCGCGTCTTACGAATATGCTGTTCTGCCCCGCACCGATGAAGTCGCACTGAAGCGTTTTGCCCGCAAGCCGGACTATAAAGTGCTGCAACAGGATCGTAATGCACATATTGTGCGTACAGCCGACGGCCGACTGACTTCTTACGTACTCTTCGAGACACCGCAAGCATTGCCCAAGGAAGGACTGGTGCAGGCAGCCGATACAGCCTGTCTGGCCATGGTGCGTCAGGAAGGTGATAAAGTGTTGCTCACCGTTGTTCAACCCGACTTGGCACTATATAGCGGTCCCAGCGATGAGGCCTTCGACGAACAGGGCAAACGGATAGAACGCAGCATTTATTCCCGTCCGTGGATTGGTAACAAGAGTCAGGAAATGCCGTTGACCATTACACTGAAAGGATGTTGGCAGATAGAGGAGACACCCTATTGCAAAGTTATTTCGGCAGACCGGAAGCAGACAGTACTCCGTTTTGCCTGCAAGGATGCTGCCAGCTTTGAAGTTGAACTGAAAAAATAATAAAAACGCCATGAACAGACAATTCAGAATGTGCAGTCGTATGGCAACGAAGTGGGGACATGCGTTGCGAATGTGGGCGGGCCTGTTGGCTGCAGCCTGTGTGTTGCCCGTATATGGCCAGGCTATTGTGCCGGGAAACGAGCCGAACGAAACACAGCAGAAGCTGATAGAACGCGGTTACGGCATGTTTGTACACTTCGGAGTGAATACTTTCGACGAAATAGAATGGTCGGACGGAACCATCCCCGTAGAGAAATACAATCCGACGCGGCTGGATTGCGACCAATGGGTACGGGTGGCACGCGATGCCGGTTTTCGCTATGTGCTGCTTGTGACGAAACATCACGACGGTTTCTGTCTTTGGGACAGCCAATATACGGACTATGACGTGGCTTCGTCGCCTGTTAAGACTGATGTGGTGAAAGCCGTTTCAGAGGCTTGCCGCAAATACGGCCTTCAGTTTGGTGTTTACTATTCGTTGTGGGACAGACATGCGCCTTCGTATCGCGATAAAGATCCGGAGAAGTATGTAGACTATATGATAGCCCAGCTTCAGGAATTGTTTACCAGCTATGGCCCCATCTGTGAACTTTGGTTCGACGGCGGTTGGGGCAGACCCGTGAAGGACTGGAACTTGCCTCGTGTATATGCTGAAGTAAAGAAGATGCAGCCCGACTGTGCTATCGGAGTGAATCATACAGTAGTGGACCGTGAAGGAAGCCGGAAACATATTCTGCCCGACTCAATGCTGGTGGACAACAAATACTACTTGCAGTATTTCCCGACTGATTTCCGTCTGTGGGATCCGAAGATAGCCCATCTTGCAGACAAGAAGCAGTACCTGTACAACGGAGCATCTTATTATCTGCCTTTCGAGCATACGGTTTGCATCAGCAAGGAGTGGAACTGGTTCCAGAAACAACGTCCGAAACCTGCACGCGACCTTGACGAACTGGAAGAACTTTTCTATTGGTGTACGGCAAACGACAATACACTGGTAGTGAACATTGCTCCCGACCAGTCGGGGCGGATACGCGAGAACGAAGCCAATACAATTATCGCACTGAACAAAGACCGTCTGCACATTGAGCCGGGTAAACCGCTTCCTACAGGCGGAAAACTGCTGTCACTGGAGGCAAAAGCCGAAGCCTCTTCGGTATATGAGGACAATGAGGCGCTGTACGGAGCCCGTTATGCAGTAGACGGCGGCATGCAGACACGCTGGGCGGCTGCCGACACGAAGGCCGAACTGACCGTACCACTGGATGAAACAAAGGCTTTCGACAAGATTGTCATCTTCGAATACTGTGATTCGGAAACGATGGAAGACGGATTCTCGAACAAACGTACCAACCGCATCCGTTCGTACTGCATTGATGCCTGGTTGAACGGTACTTGGGAAACCATCTACGTATCGGACGAGCCAATGGGCGATTGCAAAGTGATCCGTTTCCCTCAGGCTTACCGGAGCAGTAAAATCAGATTGAAAGTATTGGATGCTTCTCTGCCGCCTTCTATCTACGAACTGAATGTGGTGAATTCGGGAGAAAAATGATGTTGACTTGTGTTGAAGAGTGCCTGAATGAAGAGCGGCCGCCAACTCGCTTTTAGGCACGGATGACGCAGGAAAGTACAAAGAATAGAAATGCAGACCGACATACACTGTTGCTACTTGTGAAAGCAGGGCAATGATGTGTGTCGGTCTGCAGTGTTTTTAGCCGCGCAACAACTGATTGACGGCTGTCTGATAAGTATCAAGTCGGCTGGCCTTGTGAATGGCTTTCCGGGCTTTGCGGTCGGCGTCGGGCAGGAGGTATTCCCAGACGGTCTTCATCTTGTTGAGCAGTTGCAGGTCGCCGCCTTGCAGCAAATTGCCGTATTGGCTGAAGAGCTCGGCATGGAAGCGGCGCAGTTTTTCGCCCTTTTCATCGGCAGAAAGGGGCTCGCCTTGCCTGTATTCGGCTGCCAGGGCCGGATTGGCCAGCAGGCCGCGGCCGATGACGATACCCGCCAGTCGGGGGAAACGCAGGGCGACGGACCGGATGTCGGCTACGGTCAGCAGGTCGCCGTTGTAGAACAGCGGATGACGGCAACCGTCGTAGAAGGCTTCGAATGCCGCCAAGTCGACACTGCCCTTGTACTGCTGCTTGCCCAAGCGTGGGTGCAGGATGATGTGCGACAGGGGAAGTTCGTTCAGCAGGGGGAGCAGTGCCAGGGATTCCTCAGGGTTCTCCCAGCCCAGGCGCATCTTGACAGAGAAGCGTACCTGCGGATAACGGCTTACGGCAAACTCTAGTAGCTGACGTACTTCGTCGGGATAGGGAAGCATGCCCGAACCGTTGTGGCGTTTGGCCAGCAGAGGGAACGGGCAGCCCAGATTGATGTCGGCACACGTGAAGCCTTTTGCGATGAAAAGGGACATAATCTGCTCCAACTTCTCCGTATCGGGGGCTATGAGCTGCGGCACAAGGGGGACATTACGGTTGTTCTCGGCTTCGAGTTCGCGGACGTCCTTACGGCGTATTTCGCCGTGTTCTACACGGACAAATGGGGTGTAGTATGTGTCGATACCGCCAAAGATGCGTGCGTGCGCCTGGCGGTATACAGCGTCGGTATAGCCCTGCAACGGGGCGAAGTGGATGGGCAGAAGGTCTGGCATGTCGTTCGGTTCTTTTTAATTCTGCGGCAAAGATACAAATTTTGCGACACTCCGTCCGGCTGATTCCTGTTGGGGCATGTCGAAACTTACTTCGACGGGGCGGCCGTTGCGGACCAGGGTGATGCGTATGCTTGCCGGATTGGCCGACTCGCAATGCGGATTGGCTACGTTGAGTTTCTGCTTTCCTTCGTTCCACAGCAGGGCGCAGGGCGTGTCGGTACGTATCAGGTCGCCGTTGTCCAGCTTCAGTTCGCCGGGTTGGTAGAACAGGGCTTCGGTGATGCCCAATGTTTGGTGGAAGACGGCTTGTACGGTTTCACTGTTGGCCAGTATCTTCACGGGCAGTTGCTTGGCATAGCGGGCGGCAGCCGATGTGTCGGACAGGCCGGGCACTACGGCATAGGCATATTGACCGTTGCGGGGGCGTGTGCCGTGGTTGACGTTCAGGCTGAACAGGGCAGTGTCGCAGGCTATCACGTATTGGGCGCCGCGTTGCAGGTTGAAGTAGCCTGTCTGTCCGTGAATCACCCAGTCGGCTTGCACGCAGGCGGTTTCTCCGGTCAGGGTCGATACCTTGCCTTTGCGGGCATAGAGCACTTCGCCGTCTCTGTTACACTGGTTCAGGGTGGTGAATACGTCGGCTTTGCCTTCGGGATTGCGGATGCCCGCACCCAGACAGATGTATTCCTTGTCGAAGTAGAACCAGGCTTTATGGGCCTGGAGGCCGCGACGGTCGAGCAGCATGCCGCAGGCACCGTAGATGCTGTCGCTCACACCACCGGCATAGCTGTTGCCGTTGTTTCCGCCTTCGCCCCAGTCGGGGATGGGAAGGGGAGCATCGTCCTGCTCGGCGGTGATGCCGGGATACTGACGATTGTTGAACTTGCGGAAGAAGTTGCGGTCGTATTCGCGTCCGGTGACGAAGAGGTAGTTGACACCGTTCGAGGCGTAATAGTTGAAGTTGCCGTCACCGTTGCCGGCTTCGTTGCCCACGGTGCGGGTCGACGTCATGCGCGAACTGGTCATGTATCCGGCGCGACGGTGAATCATGTAGTCGAACCTCCAGAACATGCGGTTGCCTTCCAGCGAGTTTTCGCCTGCGATGCGGCGTAGGGCCTGTTCGGTCTGTGGCTTCATGTCGGGGGTACTCAGGCGGCAGACGCGTTCGGCCAACAGTTTGATGGGGGTGGCGTACTGGTTGCAGTGGATGTAGCGTCCGGCGTTGTTGGGATCGTATTGCTTGTTGTAGAAGATCCATTGCACGCCTTCGACGAAGAGTTTCTCCAGCAGTTCGAGGCCGGCACTCTGGTAGCGTGTGCTCTGGCAGAGCTCCAGATAATTGAGCATGGAGTTGACGAATTCTTTTCCGTAGTTGGTGAAGTAGAGCTGGCGTCCGCTGCCGCAGTGCTGGGCAAAGAGGTAGTCGGGCTGAACACCTTCGACGGGTTGTATGGTAAGCAGCCGGGTCATGCGTTGCTGGAAGTCGCGCATCTGTGCGTCGTTACGCGTCAGTATGCTGGCAGCAAACGAACCCATGATGATGTCGGCGCCGTTGGCTCCGGTCATGAGTCCCGGACGGGCGGTCTCGTAGCTCCAGCGCAGGTAGGCGATGCACTTGTCGAACAGTGCTTTGTCCTGCTCGATTTCGCGGCTCATGAGGATGATGCCGGTAGAGAGTTCTTTAGGATAAGGAATGTAACGGTACCACCAGTTTTTGGCCTGATGATTTGTGTCGACCCAAAAGTTGAGCGACTTCAGATAGCTGTCCCTTACCTTCGGCTGATGGTAGTAGGGGCTTTCGGGATGCTGATAGGCGCGTGCCAGGGTGATGAGGCTCTGTACGTGCTTGCGTGGCGAGCCGTCGGTGGCGTGGTAGTCGATGCCTTTGAAAGCTCCTTCGGGCGTCATGATCTGCAGCAGTTTGTCTACGGCTGTCTGCGAAGGGCTTTTGTCGAGGTATCGCTCGTACATGCGTTGATAGATGATCTCGAAGTCTGTGTCCTGCGCTACGGCGTTGAAACCGGTTGTGCCCAACAGGACGACAAGCAGAAGTAGGCTGAATGTTTTGAGTTTCATGTCAGGTATGATTTTATAGGGTTAATGGTCTTTTCTCCGCGGACATCGGGATGTCTGTAGGAGTATTTTTAGTCTTGTTGTTTTTGTTGGCTTGCTGCAGATGCATTGCATACTTGCTGCAGACGCGCTGCACGCTTGTTGCAGTCGTGCTGCATGCTTGTTGCAGTGGCGCTGCACACTTGTTTGCAGTCGTGCTGCAAGCCTGTTGCAGTTGCACTGCACGCTTGTGTGCAGTACGGGCGGAACCTGTTTGTCCGACAATCTTGGCAAAAGTTCGGTTTCCGTCTTACAAACAGGGAGGAACCTCCCGGCTCCTCCCTGATAGAAAATGATTAAGGTTAGAAGTTTGTGTTTCGTTTATTTGCGTTTTCTCCATGCATATATCTGCAGAGGCAGTTTCGTCTATTGTTCCGGTGACTTCTGTCAACTCTGCAGTATGTCAGTCTCGTTTTTTCCAATCGTTAGTCTTTACACCTGCAAAAGTACGTGAAGGCCGATAGAATCATAGCCTTGAATAGTCCGTAATAGGTGCGAATTTGTACACATTATCCGTTCAATTCGATGATGTCGCCCGGCTGGGTGCTTCTTTCTTCCACTTTTCCGGTAAATGGGTTCAGAACTTTCAGTGTTCCGCCTTTTTCCGAGCGGATGACGACTTTCTGCACCCGTCCTCCGTCGTAGTCAGCATCGATGATAAAGGCTCCCCGTGCGCGCAATCCGTGGAAGGATGCCTGCTCCCAACTTTCGGGCAGAGCGGGGAAAATACGTATCACACCGGTATGACTCTGAAGCAACATTTCCTGTATGGCCGAGGCGCAGGCAAAGTTGCCTTCGAGTGTGAAGGGGCGGTAGTCGAACGACGAATAACCTTTCTTCAGCTGGTCGCCGTTGAGGTGGAAGCTGTTGGGCGCACAGAATGCCTTGATGAAGATGTGCAGGGCACGGGCAGCTCCGTCACCGTCGGCCACACGGGCTTTCATGTTGGCCAGCCAGGCATAGCTGTAGCCTACCCACCATCTGGTACCCATCTCTTCTGCATGATGGATGGAACGTTTGATGAGTCGTTCGGTTTCGGTTCCTTGCGACACGTCGAGCAGTCCGAAGGGATGGAAGGCAAGCATGTGCGAGAAGTGACGGTGCGACTCGGACAACGGATAGTCCGGAGCGATGGTCAGACCCGTAGCATCGGTGGCGAAGGCAGGCCATTCTTCCAGTTGCTGCTTCCAGTGGTCGGCTTCTTCGGCGAGTCCCAGCGCAGCGGCCATTTCTGCAGCAGCTGTGTAGGTGAAGCGGATGTTGGCCAGGTCGTAGTTGGTTGTCTGTGTGAACCAGGCTTGCAGCGTATTGTCGTTGATTTCCGGCGAGGTCGAAAGCGGGAGTTTCCGTTTTCCGTTCTTATCTTTCACGGAGACGTTTTCGAAGTAGCGTGCCACTTCCTTGACCCACGGATAAGCGCGTTCTTCGAGGAACGTACGGTCGGCCGAGTATTTCCATTGCAGGTAGAACGACTGTGCCAGCCATCCGCTGGTGGTGGGCTGGTGCGAGTAGGGGCTCCATCCGCCTATGGCTTTTCCTTCCAGGGTGGCAATGCAGGGGATGTTGAGGCCTTCTACCCCAAAGAAGCGGCGGGTGAACGCTTCTCCGTTCTCTTTGATCTTCCAGAGCCAGTCGGTGAATACCTCCGACTCCTCCAGGTGGTTGGCGACGTATCCGGGCCAGTAGCTTAGCTGAGTGTTCAGGTCGCTGTGGAAGTCGCCACGCCAGGGCGGAGTCTGACCGTTATCGGCAGTCCATACGGCTTGCAGACAGATGGGTGGGGCATTCTTGCGCGAGGCAGCTCCGAACTTGTACATTTCCATATACCACTGGTGTTCCAGTGTTTTGTCGGGCAGGTCAATCTGGCTCTTCTCCCAATAAGCCTTCCACCAGTCCAGGTGTCCGGCCAGTGCCGTGTCGAAATCTTTTGCCGATGTCTTCAGCAGTTCGCTGGCCTGCTCCTTTTCGCTGTACCAGGTACCTTGAGTGGTGATGCAGTATTTGCCTTCCAGTACGTCAGGCTGTGGGGTGTCCCATTGCAATGCTACTTCGTAAGCCACTTTGCCGTATGCTTTCTGCCGGTAGACAATCTGGTTGTTGCGGCGGGTGATTTTACCGTTTTTGTAGCCCAGCCGTGTCAGCAGATGGGTGCGTGGTGCAACTACTTTTTGTACTTCGCTCCCGTTGTCTTCGTAGCGGGGAGTCTCCAGTTCGACGCTGAGCGCTTCCGGCAGGTTGGTAAAGCGGAAATAGCCCATTCCGCTTACAGCATCGGTAAAGAAGCTGGCAGTGGCTCCGCACTCCCATGTGATGGTGCACACGGCAGTCTGTACGTCAAGCTGTACAGCCTTTACTTTTCCGAGTTGGCTGATAGGGAACTCGATGGCGCCTACAGGAATTTTGGTCGGAGCGCAGTCCTTGCGGCTGCGGTCGTCAATGAGCGCCTGAACCTTGCTGACATCTTTCTTGTTGATGACCTGGTCGCAGACGAACTGGTAGGAATAGTCGGGTGATTCGAACTCTTTGACCGGACGCAGATCCCAAAGATCAGCGCGGTCGAGTGCTATGCGCAGACGTCCTTCCTTTTCCCAGATAAGGTTGCCGATGATGCCGTTTCCTAACGGAATGGCTTCGTCCCACAGGGTGGGGAGGGCGTCGAACTTAAGCCCATGGAAAGGCTCGGTATGGCGTGCCTGCAAAGGCAGTGCCAACAGAACTCCTATGAGGAGGAGCATTAAAAATTGTCTTTTCATATCAGTAGGTTTATTGTTTTAGTAGACGAGTTGACAAGTTTACAAGTCTATTAGGCTTGTTAGTTTGTCTACTTGTTTACTTGTCAACTCGTCAACTTGTTAACTCGTTAATTTCTCTACTCGTCTGTCTTTTCCAGCAGATAGACTTCGTCGGGATTTGTCTTGAACTGAACTGTTCCGTCCGGCAGAACCTTGTAGGATACTTTCTTTTGGTGAGAGTCCGTTATCCGCAGTGCCTGTGCAAAAGGCACTTTGACTTTGCAAGGCAGTCCTCTTCGGGAATGAATGTGTAGCTGCTGCAGTTGTTTGTTTGCCCAGCGGGCCGAAACTTCGAAGTTGCCCCTTGCCACAAGTCCTTCGTAACTGCCCGTATGCCAGCATTGGGGGAGGGCAGGAAGCGGGTCGATGTAGCCTTCGTGGCTTTGCAGAAGCATTTCGGCAATGCCGGCTGTTGTACCGAAGTTGGCATCAATCTGGTAGGGCGAGCGCAACACAGCAATGCAGTTTGTCCACAGGTTGTCCAGTACGGCAGTCTGGATGAGGGTCTGCAGCACGGTGTGTGCACGTTCGCCGTTGGCTGTTCGTGCCCACAGGTTCAGTTTGTGGGCCATAGACCATCCGGTAGATGCGTCACCCCGCAAGTTTAATGTCGTTTGGGCGGCCTGAAGCCACTGCGGCGTATGGCTGTTGATGACGGTGCCGGGGTACAACCCAATCAGGTTGGAGATGTGACGATGGTGTTTCTCCAGCACGATGTCGTCGTAGTACTCTTCTTCACGGTATTCTTTCACCTGCCCAGACTTTCCGATGAGAACCGGATCGAGACGGGGCATCAGCTTTTTGATGTCCCGGACGAGCGGATCTCTTTTGCCCAGGATGTCCGCTGTCTTCAGCACATCGCCGAAAGTCTCGTATATCATCTGCTGGTCGAAGGCGCAGCCTACGCTCGGATAGGGTTTGCCAGTCAGTTTGCTGAACTGTTCGGGCGATGATGAAGGATAGGCAAGCATGTGCCCCAGGGTATCTGTCAGTGCCTTGCTGAAGAAGCGTGCCACTCCGGAAATGGCCGGATAGGTGACTTCTTTCAGAATCTGCGGGTCGGCTGTGAAGTAATAGTAGTCGGCAAACAGTTTGGCAGTCATGCCTCCGGTACCGGGACCGGAATGTCCGCCGGGCTCTCCGATGAAGAAGGGACCTGCTCCGGCGCCTACAATCCATCCGTTTCCACCTTTCTGTGCCGAGTAGGCTTGGGGATGATGTTTGCGTATGTAGTTGGAGGCAACTTGTTCGGCTCTGTTCAGATAGGCTTTGTAATAATCGACATAACACTCGAACAGCTCGGCCAGGTTGGTACTGAAGGCTGGCCAGTAATTCATCTGAATGTTGATGTTGTGGGTATAGTTGTTGTTCCACGGAGCCAGTTCGTATTGGTTCCATACGCCTTGCAGCAGCGGCGGCAGGGTTCCTTTCCGCGAACTGGAGATGAGCAGATAGCGTCCGTACTGGAACATCAGTTCTTCCAGATAATTGCTGTATTGGCCTTGTTTGTACGCTTCCAATAGCTTGTCTGTGGGTATCGAAGGTATTTCTTCGCCCAAGTCGATGTGTACACGGTCGAAGAAGTGCCGGTAGTCGGCCAGGTGTCTGTCCAGCAGACAGTCATATCCTTTTGCCGAAGCGTCTTCGATGATACCGACCAGTGCATCGTGCGGGTCAGCATTGCCCTTCAGTCTGTCTTTGGATGCACCTTCGAAGACACTGCTCTTCAGCTCATAGTTCGTTCCGATGGCCAGCAGTACGATGGCCGAGTCGGCTTTCTCAATGCTCAGCCAGTCGTTTCCGTCGGCAGCATGATGGGCGCGGACGTTACCTCCGTAGGGGATAACTTTGATTCGTCCTTCGTAGATCATGTTCAGGTGCTCGGTGTTTCCGCGCAGGGAAAGAATGTCGTCGCTTTCGGCCGAGACCTTTCCGGTACGTCCGTTTCCGCTGAAGCGTGTTTGCGTGGCTCCGCTAAGGTAGCCCTTGGTGATGGAGTCGGTACGTTGCAGAGGACCGAAAGGTGTCAGATAGGGTATTTGGGCACGCAGATGGAAGCTGACGCTTCCAGCACGGTCGGCCGTCAGTTTGATGACGGTTACTTTATCCGGATAGCTGGCAAAGCAGGTACGTTGGTAGGTTATGCCCTGATGCTTGTATCGTACCTGGTGCAGCCCGTTGTTCAACGTCAGGCTTCGTTCGTAGTTTTCGCGGCTGTTGTGGAAAAAGTCCATATAGATATTGGCAAAGGCGGTATTGGTTTCCGTTCCCCACAGACCTTTGATGTGCAGTGTCTTGTCGGACAGCAGAATCCGTTCGGTATCGGTCCGCCCGAAGATGGAAGCGCCCATATAGCCGTTCCCGATGGGTAGTGAATAACGCTCCCAGTCGGTATCGGTCGGGCGGTCGCTCCAGTTCTCTTCGAAGACGGCTCCGTTGTTGGGCGCGGGGTGGTCGTACCACAGTTTGTAGATTTTTTCTTTGCTGTCAGCTGCCTGCAGAAGAGCAGTCAGGGACAGCAGAAATCCTAAAAGTGTATATCGGTACATCATGACTTTGTTTTAATTCTTTTGAAACATACAAATAAGCAGTAACACTATCGGCGAACAGGTCAATCGTTGATACCTTTTCCGAATTGTGTCTGCTGTTGTTCCACTTCTTTCACTTTCAGTTGGTTCAGTTCTTTCTTGAGTATTGCGTTTTCACGCATCAGTTCTTTCAGATCCGACGGGCTTTCCTGTGCTTCCTGTTTGTTCCGGCCGATTTGTTCCAGTTCGCTGGCCGAGAATATCTGGCGTTGTTTGTCGGGTACGGATTCTATTTCCAAGGTACCTTCCAGCGGACGTGCCTGTCCGGGAACCAGCAGAGAGGCGGTAATGTTGATTTTTCCAGCGTGGTTGGTGGCTTGTACGAGTGCAGGAGCCGATCCCCAGCTGACAGGCATCGGGTTGACACCTACGGAGGCATCGCCCAGCAATCTGCCTTCACCTTCGATCTGGAAGCGGATGATGGAATTGTTCAGACGCTTTACGGTTCCTCGCTTATCAACTACTTCGGCCACAACTACTGCTACGTCCGAGCCGTCGGCCACTAATGGTACGTTTTCGTTGTCCAGACGCAGCACGATGTGGTCGGGTTGTCCGGCCGGATAGCGCTTGTGTGTGGCTACTACTTTTCCGTCTATCAGTCCTTCGGCCAGCAGGTAGGCTTCGTCCTGTTTGCCGGCACGTGCTTTGGCTTTCCATTCCATAAAGTGGTAGACATCGGCAAATGTGATGACAGGCGAGGGCATTCCTTTCCGGTCGGTGGCTTTCTTATAAGTATAGGTCTTTCCGTTTTTGAAGACGGTGAGGCGCACTTCGTCGCAGTTGGAGTATACGGTGACATCCTTCGGTGAGAAGGGTGTCAGCTCGTGGGCAATGTAAATCATGGGGCCGTTGTCGGCTATCAGGTCGCTCTTCTTCGGTGAGCGTTGCGACATGAACATGTAATACGAGAACTTGGGCTGGCGGAATGCGTCCATAATGCCTCCGTAGAAAGGATCGGCATGGTAGCCGCGCTGATGGTCGAACGAGTGCCAGAAGCAGGCACCTACAATCTGCCGTGGTTTCTGGCAGATGGTTTCGTAGCACAGTGTCGGGTAATCGGGGTTGGCATAGTGAGCGGCCTGAAGCAGCATGGGTACTTCGCCCCAGTTGCGGGCTACGCGACTGTCTGAGTTCTGGGCATTCCAGTCGTCGACATTGTCGCCCCACTCACGGATGAAGTAAGTCTTGTCCGGACTTAGCTTGGAATCGATGGGGCGCAGTAACAGGCTGTAATAAGAGTCTCCGGCAGCTCCGTGGTCGCATGCAGCAGTGCTGTAAGGGTAAGGATACTCTTCGTTACAGATGTCCAATGCGTTTTTGGCAAAATATTCGGGGTATCTTGTTTCGTTCAGAATAGGTTCCCAGAAGAACAGCGAAGCATGGTTGCGATGAATACGTATCATGTTGCGTATATCCGAATAGATGCGTTCGGCAAATATAGGTTCGTCGTTCCAGAATTGCCATCCCGGCACTTCTACCAGTGCGAACAGGCCCAGTTCGTCGCATGCGTCCATAAAGGCCGGGTCGATGACGTAGTGTGTACGGATCACCTTCAGGCCGGCATCGCGCAGTTTTTTGGCATCGCGCCATTGCAGAGAGTTGGGGAGTGCGTTGCCCAGTACGGCAAAATCCTGATGCCGGTTTGTTCCCATGATTTTTCCTTCGTAAGGTTTTCCGTTCAGCCACAAACCTTCGGTCTGTTTGAATTCGATGCTTCGTATGCCCAGTCTTTGCCGGTAACCGTCGATTGTCTGGCCGGAAGCATCTTTCACCAGGATGTCGAGGTTATAAAGGTAAGGTGTTTCGGGCGACCACAGCTTGGGGGCATCGACTTTCATGGAGCTTACCGCATAGTTTGCCTTTCCCCGTTGTACGGTGAGCGATTTTGCAGTTGTCAGTACGGTTTTGCCTTCTTTCTCTTTCAGTTGAAATTCGATGGTGATTTTTTGCCGTTTGGACGACTGGTTGCGGATGTGTGCTTTCAGGTTGATAATCGCGCTTTCTTCCGAAACCCGGTCGTAGGAAATGAACAATCCTCCTCCGGCAACCTCGTTTTCGTAGTTGGCATTGGTTATGAAGACATCGTTGTGGGCTATCAGCCAGCAGTCGCGGTAAATACCTCCGAAATAGGTATAGTCCAGCAGGCTTTGAGGTTTTCCTACCGGATAAGTGGGATCATCGCTATTGTCAGCCTTTACGGCAATCACGTTTTCGCTATCCCATTCTATTCCGTCGGTGATGTCGGCAATGACGGGCAGGTATCCTCCGTAATGCTTCTTAATCAGTTTTCCATTCAAATAAACTTCACTTTTGCCCATGATGGCTTCGAAGTGCAGGAACAGGCGTTTGCCTTTCAACTCGTCCGAGGGTGTGAAGTGTTTCCGGTACCACACTATTCCCTGATAGTTGGCACAGCCGCTAGCTTCTACAGGCAAGTATTCGATACCATGAGGCAAGGACACGACTTCCCAGCCTGAGTCGTCGAAGTCTTTGTTCCATACCTGAGCTTCGGAGTCTCCTTTGAGAAACCGCCATGCCATGTTCATGGAATAGGCTTTTCGTCCGGTGCCGGGAAGTTCGTAAAAACCGCCGGTTGAGAAGGCGGGATAGTCGGCGGCAAACAAAGAAGAGAATGCACAGACTAAAAATAATGCAATAATATAGAACGATTTCATGATCTGTGATTTATGGTTTATAGTTTATTTTTTATTACTTGAGGTCTGGTATGTTTTCTGTCAGTTTCTTGAGGAATGCTGTTTCGTACCAGAACATCCAGTCGGAATTCTTTGTCTGGATTGCCAGATGCGCATGGTGATTCATGGGCAATAAATACCCTTCGGGTTGCCCCAATACGCGTATTTGCGAATAGACATGTTCCATGTTCTGACGGACTGTATCAAACTTCTTCACGCATAACTTCAGGTTGTTGAAGCTGGCAAAGTCTCTTTTTATATCGTATTCGGACAGTGCGAACAGCAATTCTGCGGTATATCCGGTCAGTTCGTTGATACATTCGAATACTTGCAGCGAATATTCGTTACGCACCGATTCCTTCCGGTATTTTAATAACAGTTCTTTGAGTTGCTGGCATTTGGCTATGTTCTTCTGAGCTTCTTCTATCCTTTTCTGGTACTTTATGCTCCATTCTCCTTTTGTTTCAGTTGGCAGACTCATCAGTTTGAACTTACCACCTGTACGGTATAATGAACGGCGTACACCTTCGTCCAGCAGTCCTGTTTCCCATAGTGGGAATGTGCTTTCCAGAAGCGGTCGGAAGTTGGGCAGGCCTGATGCCTGATATCCGAATTCGTTAATGCGGTAGCGGCGGTCGAACTCTTCCTTATCCATGTCGTCCTGAATGTTCCAGCTGTATTGGGCATGGGCAATGAAACCTTGCCAGAAAGTATCAGTCAACGGAGAGGCATCGTCCCATGCAGTACACAAAACGCCTTCGATGGGAATATCCTGTCTGGCCGTCTGAAAGCTCTTGATGTTATTGATGAATCCTCCTAACGGCAACATGGCATAGGTGGTCTGAACGGCCGTGGCACCCATTGTTTTCAGTTTGTTGTCATGATACCATTGCAAGGCTTTCTTGTTTCCAGGTTGGTCGGCATTTCCGTATTGCCAGCGCATGTAAATCACTTTTTTGGGGAAGGACTTGATGTGCTTGTTCAGTTCGGGAAGCTGTTTTTGCCATACAGAGTCCACTTGTTGAGGAGGAATCTGATCCAGAATGGCTGCGTATAGTCCGACATGCTTAAACACCATATCGTCCCAGAAGATGGGAGTTCTTCCATGTTTTACGGCGTAATCGCTGACCCGTTTTAGCCATTGCATCTGTAGTTCAAGGGCATTCTTATGCTGCTTTTTGCATCGTGGGCAGGTTCCCAATGTACCTACTTCATCTCCTCCTACATGCAGATATTTTCCATACGGAGTAGCTTTTATGGCGTCTTCGTATAGCTTGAACTGTACTTTGTAATATTCTTCGTTCGAAGGGCAGCATACCCAGTCGGAAGAAGGATCCTCGCGGAGCGGCTTCATCTCTTCGTGTTTCAGGATGAAATCGGCATGGCCAATGCCCTGAATAAGCGGACTAACCTCGATATTCAGCTTATGGGCATATTCGCACCACTCTTTCCATTCGTCTATGCTCCAGGCGTTTGGGGCACCTATCACTGGATATGTCTCGTATTTTATCTTATCCTCAAATTCTACGATGATCGCGTTAAGCTTGTACAAAGCCATTTTATCTAAAATGCTGTACATGTATTCTTTTTTATCGATGTGGTGCTTCAAGTCCAGATGAATGGCTCTGTAGCTGCTGTGTGGATAATCTTCTATTTTGAGAGCTGGCATTTCTGCATTGATCTCTTTGGCATTTCGGGCGATTTGCTCTAACGTCATCATACCGTACAGTAATCCTTTTGAGGTACGGGCACTGAGCCTGATAACATTGTCCTTTATGGCCAGTTCATAACCTTCTTCCGCCTTAATGCTTTTGTTGAGTTCGAGAACGATGCAATGCTGTTGTTCGTCCACTGTTTTTAGGGGGAACTGCTTTATTCCAAAAGGAATCTGGGCTTTTTTTACCAGATGAAATCCTTTGATCTCATCAGGAGCAATACCTTTTTCTTCATGGTATACGGTAACCGATTGTGGCTCGGGCAGCAGTGCCTGCAGGATTGAGTCATTTTTCTCTTTTGTATTTTGAGCAGATAAATGGGGACATGCAAGTACTACCGAGAACAAGGTTATGTAATAAATGATGTTTCTCATATGCGAATGCTAATTAGACAGATGCTTTCAGTTGTTATTTGAAGATACTGTGCGGAACTTTTCCGATCCAGGCATCCGGTTGTTTGATTTTAAACAAATGCAATATGACCGAAGCGGTGTTTACAGTATTGTTAGGTTCCTCCATAATGAATCCCTTTTTTATTTTAGGACCTTTTATGCCCCAGGGAACAATCATCTCATCGGAACTTGTTCCTCCATGACCGTATTTGATACCTCCATGGTCGCTTACAAACAGGAAGTAGGTATCTTTGTATAAATCATTGGCTTTCATTTTTTCGATCAGTGCACCTATTTCTGCATCGGCTTCTTCTATAGACTGTATATATTCGTCTGACATCCATTGGTGCTTGTGTCCGGCATGGTCTGTATGAACTGAATATAAGAATACTAAAACGGGTTCTTGTTTATGTTGCAGCATGAAGTCAAGAGCTTTTGCGTAGTTCTCTTTATATCCGTCATTTTCCAGATAGCTGACTTCATCAAGATATTTCTTGTTATACGGATAGAACAGGTTGATCCAGTTATAATAGAATGCTGTTTTTATTTCCGGTTTTTGTTCCTTGATTACTGTAAATACTGAAGGGTAGTAACCGTCGGCATCCTTGTCCTGTAACGGGTAGTGGCTATCGGCCAATGTCCAGTCGTTGTTGAAAACTCCGTGTTGCTCCGGACCACTACCGGTAAGATGGCTTGTCCAGTTGGGCAGCGTCACAGACGGCATGACTACCCGTGTGTTCAGCGATAAGGCTCCTTCACTTAACAAAGCATCCAAATGGGGAGTATTGGCTTTGGTAAAGCCATTTATGGAGATTCCATCCAAGGCTATTAATATTACTCGTTTGGGATTGCCGGCATTTGCAGTGAGTGATATAATACCTAATAAGCAGCAGAATAGTATTTTTTTCATATTCATTAGAATGTTTGGTTGAAAAGATGGTGGTTTTTACTTGATACAGATAGGGGATGTATCAAAATGATATGTAAATCGATTCTGATACATCCCCGTTATAATATTACTTAGAATGCCAATTGCGTATGGTGTGTCTTTCCTTTGTAGGCACTGTCTTCTCCAAATGCGTCATAAGTATATGACTTCTGACTGTTGTTGTACTCAACTGTAACAGTCAGGCTGCTCAACTTATGGGAAGGATCTGAGAAATAAAGTTCGAAATTGCTGCCACTCTTTTGCAACATGAGTGCGCATGGTTTATCAACCGAAACTTTGATTCCATTGGCAGAGATGCTTCCTTTTTGGTAGAACATGGCTTGAATCATATTGTTTGCAACGTCTTGTACAGCTTGTACATCTGCGGAATTGGCTATGATTTCAGTATCTTTTATCTTGTAATTCTTCATAGCTCCTACGTTGTCTATACCCGGAACAATGATATAGCTGTAGGTCGCATTTGACGGAGCTGTTCCATGATTTAGCCATATGGTACATACTTCTTTTTCAACCTGGTCTTTACTTTTGGTATTGTTAATGTCATACCAGCTTCCGCTACGGTTTTCGGCTTTAAGAGAAACTTTCTGCTCTTCGGGGAAGAAATAACCTACATTACCATGCCATATCCAGTCTAATGACTGATCTGATACTTCGGCACCTATTGAGGCAGTATTTTCCTGTCCGTTTATGGCGTATGCAAGATTGTCTTTGAACATGCATTGGTTGACAGTCGTATTGATAGGCTCTGCCATGCTTGAAGTAATACCACTGCCCAAACATACAATTCTACCGTCTAAGAAGAACCATGCCTTGTTTGCCGACATGCTGATGCCATGAGTATTAGCCGTAAATCTGAATCCGGAAAGTCCGTTTGCCTCAGCTGAAAGTCCACCGCAGAACTCTGATTCACCTGCTTCTCCCCATGAGCTAGCCAAAGGAATTTCTGTCATTTGGGGATTGGTTACTCCTGGAACTCTGTTCCAGTCCCATGTTGGGAATATATCGAAATATTCTTCTCCGTCCAGAGCCAGATTCATGGAGCCATCACTCATGAAGAAGCCTTTCAGATTCTCTTTATTTCCGTTTTCGCATTTTCGGGTACGGTTGGAAGCCATACGTACACCAACAGAATAGTTTTTGCCTTGGAACAGACTCCAGTCACCTATATAATAGTGAGTAAAGTTGTCTGTGATGGATCCGTATCCATTGCCTTTTAAGATAGCAATTTGCTTATCGTATTCGGCACTATGGGCTGGGTCTATTCTTTTCATTTTGTCAAGAGTACCTGTAAAACCACTGCAATTTAAAGCTCCCGGACGGCTGACACTACGTCCGACAACGTTATAGAATTGCACGTGTCCTCTGATACTTTTCATATAAGTTTCGTTGATGAACTTGTACAGTACATTCAACTGATTGGCCGATAGTTTGTATTCGGTATCTGCAGTATAGTCTGCAACTCTGGTTACTCCGCTGAGCATGACCGGAGCATAGCCGCCGACATATAATTGTGAACCATGTTGGAAATACGATAAGTCGTATTGGATGCCTTCTTGGTTGGAAGCTACATATGCCAGTGGCATAAATGAATGGAGCACAGCCTTGTCTATTACACTTTTATCTTCTTGCAGACATCCTCGGTACAACCAGTGTAAGGCTATGTCGGTCTTGTTGGCACCTGCCTGATCTTCCGGATCTCCTCCGGTTTGTTTCATATATAGAAGGATACTGTTTTCCAGTTCTTCCGGAACCAGCGTCTTACCATAGCGCATCAGAATTAGGATAACGCCCATATCCTGTGGTGCAGAAATTTGATTCTCATACCAATTGTCGCAAACCGGATGAACCGTATTCCAATAGGTTAGGGCTTGTATGATTTGTTTGTATAAGTCTTCGTTTCCATAATAACTGCTTTCTTTCAGTATATATGCCTGAGCCATTTGATTCACTCGTGTCAAATGGGCGCCTGGTGTCCAGCTGAAAGAACGGTCTGAATAGTCAATATCGGGGAATGAACCGTTTTCTTGGATCTGTGCGATCCATTTTGCAGCATTTTTATCTACGGCAGATGCATTTGTAGACAGATTGCCGGATTTTATTCTTTCAAGAATGGTTTGGCATGTCTGATGCAAAGCATCATCGGTTTCTTCATCTCCATCTCCGCTATCCGGAGGTGTGGTTGGTTCTTCGATAACGCTGTTATCACTGCATGCCGAGGCTAATACGGGAAATACTGTCAGAGAGAGGGCTATTCCGGATAATCCGATTAATTGCTTTAAGTTCATGATATCTGTATTTTGAAAGGTTAGAAGTTTATAGTTTAGGCTGTTTTTTTCTCTAGTTAGGGAATAATTTTTTTCTAACTGGGAAAATATTTTTTCCTAACTGGGGAAAAATATCTGCTCACAAAGCTTTGTGACAGTTTCACTAACGTTTATTGATGTTGTGGTTTGAATAAAAAGGGGCTTCTGTCTGAATTCTCATCGGACAGAAGCCCCGAACTATTCATTATCCTAAAAAGGAATTTTTATTTTTTCTCTTTCAAAGAGAATTCATCAAACCAGAATTCCAAGTTGGTTGCAGGATTTATGAGCTTGTACGAATTACATTCGTTTGGTACTCCTTGAGTCTGTGGCTTTAGAACTAATTTCAGTAGAATGTTTGCTGGTATGTCCAATGTTACTGAATATTGTTTCCATTCTGTACCCACGGTTTCAGAAGTAAGGCAATACAAGTCGCCGTTTCCGTTTTTCTTTTTAATGAGAGTCTTTCCATTTTCTTTAACTAAAGCTTTCCATTCTTTGTATGTCGGCTTCATATCTTCCTCAGTTTCGCAGAGTGCCAAATTCACAGCTAATGGTGCGGTTGTTTGGCTCGATTTCGCCCAAAAGCTGAGGACATATTTTCCGGCAGGTACTCCTTGCAGGCACATTGACATGTCAGTGCTCCACCAGTTGTCCAGTTTGCTGTTTGTGTATTTCAAAGAATGATTGCTATCATCAGCACCGGTAGTCTTGTCAATAGTTAAGGCTGCATTATTATGGTTGAGTACCCACCAACGATTTACAAAGTTAACGGCATTCAAGCCCTCAATATCCGAACGCGGACCTACCTTGGGCTGCATCGAAGCATCAAGATCGGTTTCGAAGCCACCGTTAACTACATATTCGGCACCGTCGTCTACGTTGCCATCACCACCACCAGGTACGCTTACTTCAATAGGTTTATAGTAGCGGATGTACTTAACATTCATTTGTTTCGGGAAGATGGTTTCATCGATACCCCACTGACCGCCCCATCCACCGCCAACGGCAATGTTCATGATGAGGTAGAAGGGCTGGTCGAACGGCCAGTAATCGAGTGTCATACCTTCTTCTTTCTCGGCAGTACAAACAACTTCGTTATCAAACAATACCTGAATCATTTCTTCGTCCCATACCAAAGAGTAGAGGTGATAGTTCGATTCAAGTGTAGGTGAACTAGTATTACCCGACCAACGTTCAGCCAATCCGTCGTTGGTAGCTTGCGTATGCAGGGTTACATAATACGTGTTATGGTCTTCGGTGTTACCCCATACGTATTCCATAATGTCTATCTCTGCATATTTGCCTTCCAGAGCATCTGTCGGTCTCATCCAGAAAGCCGGCCATACACCACGACCTGTAGGTATTTTGGCTGCAATATCCAGACGACCATACTGGAAGTCTACTTTGCCTTTGGTAGTCAATTCGGCAGATGAATAATCGAAATGATAGGGTTCACCTGTCCATTTGTTAATGCCTTCGTGTGGATCCTTGAATGCTTCTATCACTAAATCACCACCTTCGATGCGTGAAGTACGAGGATCATCCTTCAGATAATCTTGTGCCTCTTCGTTGCGCATGTAACCTTCGTCGTAATTCCAATAAGCTGAATTTGGACGTCCGTCTTGATCGAATTCTTCCGACCAAACCAGTTCGTAACCTTGGTAACCGGCGGTATCCAAGCGCTCGTATAAAGGATAGTTGACATCCTTCAGAGAGATTGATTCGTCCGCGCAGGAGGCGAGGCCTGCTAGCAAGCCTCCTCCTATCAACAGATTTAATATTAATTTATTTGTCATTTTCGTAGTATTCATTCGTTAAACTTCTTTATTTTGAAGATATTGGTTATTCCCATCCCGGGTTCTGAGTCAAGTTGGGATTAACAAATGTCTCGTTCTGTGGAATCGGGTACAGGTACATCTTGTCTTTCCAGATACGGTTTTGTACCAGTTGGCGAGTGTACTCGAAAGTAGGTCCGTTCTTACGGATGTGTACACCGTAGATCTGCTCTACCACGTTACCAATCTTCCAACGGCGGATATCCCAGAAGCGGTGGTCTTCGAATGCCAGTTCGACGCGACGTTCGTGACGTACAGCTGTACGGAACGAATTCTGGTCACCGGCACCTTTAACGTCGGGCATACCTGCTGCCTGGCGTACTTGGTTCAAAGCCTGGCGGGCAGAGATTGTGCAGTTGGCATCTGTGTAGTCAGGACCTTTCCATTCGTTCAATGCTTCAGCGTAGTTCAGCAATACTTCTGCATAACGGTAGGTGGGGTAGTGGTGATTCTTACTTACAGTGTTCGGCGGTGTCAAAACTACAGTTTCATTTACTAACTTTTTCAGGTAATAGCCTGTCAGAGTAGCACCTGTTACAGGAGCTCCAAAACGGCCACCTTCGTAAGTATCAATCTGCGTTTTCATAAATTTCATACCATTGGCAAGCACTGTACGATAGAAACGTGGGTCACGAGTTGGGTTACCTGCCTTATCATAATACATATTCTGTACATGTGTGGCATTGTTCCAACTGAAAGGTGTTCCGTCTTTCATCTCAAATTCATCCACAAGGTTCTGAGTCGGAGTATTTCCACTGTTTGTACCGTTAGCAAAACCAATGGGCAGGTTACGAGTTTCGAATGTCAGGCTGGCATTGTTACGAGTCTCAAAAATCAATTGTGGCGATTTCAATACAGCGTCACCCAGATTCGGATCGTACAACGGATCTTCATCTATAGCAGGAAGACTGTAGTAATTCATTGCAATGACATCGTGGGCAGCTTCAGCTGCGGCTTTCCAAGCTGCAGAAGCATCGCCGTCACAGAGCAACGGGCTAGCTGCATAAAGCAAAGCACGAGCACGGATAGCAAGAGCTGCTCCTTTGGTTACACGACCTGTTTCACCGAAGAAATCATTGTGGCTCAACGGAAGTTCGTCTGCTACCGAAGCGCATTCGGTTGCTACGAAATTCAGTATTTCTGTGGCTTTGGTCTTAGTTACGCTGTTGATTTCGTCCAATTCCATCGGCTCGGTAAGCAAGGGTACATCGCCGTAACGTTTTACCAGTTCAAAGTAATAAAGGGCACGAAGCACTCTTACTTCACGCAATGACATCCGTGCTTTCTCGATGTTATCCGGATAGTTGGAATCCCACTTATGACGTTCCAGATTCTCTTCAGAGTAATCGCGCAGAAACATATTGATGTCATAAATTACCTGATAGTATTCGCTCCACTTATTATCGATCTGGTTCAGCGGGCTCCATACATCGTTATAGATGTCATATACGGCGTTGCTTTCCCACGTATATACTGCATTGTCAGTAGCGGCTTCGCGCAGAGCACCACCAATGTGATCTCCAAAATCATCGGGAAGTGAACGGTAAGCGGCATTACCCAAAGCCAATACGTTATCGAAATAGCCGTAGGCTTCATCCTGAGTCTTACCCTGTGATTCGTCGAAGTCCAGGAAATCGCATCCCCCCAAAGTGAGGGATGCGGCTATAATTAAAGCTAATTTTTTCATATTGCGTTTAGTCTTGTTTTTAGAAGTTAATGTTCACACCTACAAACACCGACATCAAGTCTGGATAGTTGATCGAGAGGTCTTCACAGTTCAGGTACTTCACATGGTCAAGTGAGAAGAGGTTGTTGCCACGGAGATATACTTGGCATTGATCCATCTTCATGCTGCTAATCCACTTTTTCGGCAGGTTGTAATAGATGTTGAGATTACGCAGTTTGAAGAAGGCACCGTTCTCCAACCATTCTGTACTGTTACGGAAGTTGTTGGCGTTGTCCAGCGTTGTCAGACGCGGTGCAGTTGCTACACCCTTGGTGTCCTCAGTCCAACGTACTCGGTCTTCCAGATACCATTTGCTCAAGTTACTGTTGTTGTTGCGCAATGGCCAGTATACAGACTGAGTGTTTAACATACGGCTGTATTGTCCGGCTCCTTGGAACACAGCGTCTATACCGAATCCTTTGTATTCGAAGCCCAAGTTGATACCATAGTAGATGCCCGGTATTGAAGAAGAATGACCAATGGCTACTTCGTCATATGAGTCAATCTTACCGTCACCATTTTGATCCTTGTACTTGATGTCACCCGGACGTACGGCTGAGAACATCTGTTTGGGGCTGTTGGCGATATCTGTTTCATCACGGAAGTAACCGATGGCTTCCAGTCCATAAAGCTGTCCGATACGGTCACCTTTCTTGTACAGATAGTCATAAGGTTTGTAGCCTTCACCATTTTCATCAATGCAAGTACGCAGGTACGAGAAGGTTCCACCTACATAATATTTGAAGTTTTCGCCTACTTTATCTTCCCAATTCAAGCCTAAATCGAGGCCTTTAGAATTGGTTTCACCCATGTTCAGCTGAGGAATGCCTGTACCGATAACGCTTGAATACAAGTTGGAAGCTGAGATCAGTGTGTTCGTACGTTTGTCATAGAAAGCATCAGCTGTCAGTGACAGGCGGTTGAACAAACGCATGTCGATACCAAAGTTATACTTGTCTGCCAATTCGATGTCCAAGTTGGATACAGCCAAGTTGCCGGCATGAAGACCACCGAAACCGGCTGGAGTATCTTTGAAGAGACCGCCACCGCAGCTTTCCCAGTAACGTTCATCAAGGTCATAAGCGATGTTATCGTTACCTGAACGTCCCCATGATGCACGAATCTTGAAATAGTCGATTACGTTACTTGCGTTTTTCCAGAAAGATTCGTTCGAAAGTACCCATGCTGCTGATATGGCAGGATAAGTACGGAACTTATCGCCATCGCTTAACACACTTGTACCACTATAGTTTACTACTACGTCTACCAGATAACGGTTGTCGTAGTTGTAACCACCGGTGAAGATGACTGACTGGCGTTTGCGGCTGTTGTTACGTCCCAGCGGAGTATAAGATTCCTGACGATACATCAAGTTTCCATTTACGGCGTGGAGACCGAAAGCACGGTCGTAGCCTACTCGTCCGTCGATAACCAAACGCATGAACTGGCTGTTCAGACCACCGTTGGAGATAGAGAGTGCTTTTTCTTCACCACCTACATTACGCAGAATTTCGTATTCACCCAATACAGCACCCGGGATAACAGTCAGTGCTTCGTATTCATATTCTTGTGTTCCGGTTTCCTGATAAACGGCACTGTTGTCATACGAAATGCCAACTTCTGCTTTAAGGCCTTTAGTTACCGGTGACAAATCCTGGTAAATGCGGAGGTCAGACTGCAACATACGTTCATCGGTACGGAAGTAACCATTTTCAGCAATCTCAGCAATAGGATTGATTTTGAAAATATTGTTACTACCCCAATAACCGTTGGTTGTACGGATAGGGAATGCACCTGAAGGAACATGGAACAGATTACCAAAGATATTGGCTTCTGATTCGCGCGGGCGGTTGTTTTCGTGCAACAGACCAAACATATTCAATGCAACCCGTGTATAATCGGTTACGTCGATATCCAAGTTCATACGGGCATCAAGACGATACTTTTTAAATTGTGCATCGTAACGACCGGTTGAGTTCACCAGATCTGTGTCCAAAATACCTTGGTCGTTCTTATAATTGATAGCTGTATAATAGCGTACTCGTTTACCACCTCCACGGAAAGTCAAGTTCAGCTGATGGTTGGTGGTATAGTCACGCAAGGCGGTTCCCATCCAGTCTACATTGGGGAATGCGTCTGGGTTGGAGCCGTTACGGAAAGCTTCAAATGCGGTAGCATCGTACTCCAATGGAAGACCATCGTAGTAAAGTGCTTCATTGCGCATTTGTGCATACGTAACACCATCTACAAATTCCGGCTGGTTGATGGGCAATCCCATACCATAGGTATAGTTTACATCAATATCGCGACGGTTGTACTGTCCGCGTTTAGTGGTTACTACTACTACACCATTGGCACCACGTGTTCCCCACAGTGCTGTAGCTGCACCGTCTTTCAATACAGAGATGCTTTCTACTTCGAGCATGTTGAGGTAGTCCAATGTACGGGGAATACCATCTACAACGATGAGTGGAGATTGTGATGATTGTGAACCACCGCCACGTACCATCAGTGTAGCACCGTCAGTCCAGCCGGTGTTTTGCTTTACAATCAAGCCCGGCAACATACCGTACAGTGAGTTTCCTACGTTGAAGGTAGAGTTGTTGGCTATCTTTTCACCAGACAAAGTTGACACAGCTTGTGTCTGTTCACGGCCGCTTTGCAATTTGCTGCGGTTTTCTGTATAAGTATCCAGATCTTCCAGGCAAATTTCTAATGATTCGCCTTTAACCCATACCCGTTTCTTTTGACTGTCGGCATATACTATTTCAATGTATTCACCTTGGTTAGCGTTTAGGGTAAATACGCCTTTTTGGTCGGTGATGGATTTTTCAGTAGGATGTCCTACTGCAGTTACCAAAGCACCCAGTACGGGTTCGCCTTGGGCATCCTTCACTACACCCGTAATTTTTTGTTGCGCCATTGCCGAAGCCGAGAATAGGCAGGCGAGCGCTAATACGGAAATATATTTCTTTTTCATGCTTGCTAAATTCTTTAGTTAAATCCTTTCCTTATTCCCAGCCGGGGTTTTGTACCAAGCCGTATTTCTTGTTAATTTCATCCAAAGGAATAGGGCACAGATAGTATTTATCATCCCAATTGTCAATCCAGTTGTGTGAAACTGCAGATTTTTCTTCAATTTCATACGTGAAGTTAACATAAACGCCATTCACTTTAGGCTCTACTGGATAGGTACGGAGACGATAGTTTTTACGGGTAGTCAGCCAGTCGCTTCGTTTCCAGCGATTCATATCGTAGTAACGAACTTCTTCAAAGCCGAACTCTAAAGCGCGTTCACGAAGGATTGCTTCGCGCAAGGCTACTCCTGGAGCAGCAGTTTCTTTGGTAACGTGAGGCATCTGTACGCGGTCGCGGAGCAGGTTGATGTAATCGTATGCATCGCGTCCGAACTCGTCTTTTTGTTCGGCTTTTCCCAACTCGTTCATGGCTTCGGCAATGTTCAGGTAGATTTCCGGCAAGCGGAGCAGACAGCAGTTATAGAACTTGTTCTGCAACTCGTTCAAGTGGTCCTGATAGTATTTGCGCAGACCGATACCGAAGTAACCCATGTCTGCCCAGCGCCAATTCTGACCACCACCCATGTCTTTGGGTTGTTCGCGGCCTCCCTTGTAGATTTCTGCCTTGCGTCCCCAGAATTTGTCGCCAGTCACAATGAGTGTCTCGTACAGACGGGGATCGCGGGTCATTTCGAAGTCTTCGGTGAAGAACGGATGAGCGCGGTGTTCCTTGTTATCCCAGCTGAAATCGCTACCGTCTTTCATGGGGAACATATTACAGTACCACAATGTCGGATTACCTGTACCGTACCGGGTTTGTGTGACATTATAGGCATTTAAATCCCATTTGATGTAACGGTGACTGCTAATCAGTGTCTCATGATTGTAACGGTCAAAATAACCGGAGCAGAAACTCTTACGCGGATCACCATTATCTACCAGTTTATATACATTATTATTTTTAGCATTCTCACGCAAGAAAGCCAGTCCGGCTTCCAAAGCATCTTGCCAACGACTTTGTTGGTAATCACCCCACCAAGTATAGTGTTTCTGTGATGCTTCACCGTCTTTAAAAGGCTGGTCACTATTGAAAAGCGGACTTGCTGCAAAGGTCAACAAACGTGATTTCAGGGCTAGTGCTCCGGCTTTTGTCATACGTCCGTCATCGTTGGCTTCAATATCCCAAGGCAGTTTGCTGGCTGCATCATCAATCAGGGCACTGATATTCTGTACAGCTTCTGCGATAGTCATACGCGTCATCTTCATATCGTCTGAAGGTTTGTAAGCGTGGTCTATCCACGGCATACCGCCTAAATTACGGAAAATATCTACGTTATGGTAAGCTATAATCATTTCTGCCTCACCTTTACGACGAGTCTTTTCTTCTTCTGTCATGTCAGGAACACGGTCTACATTTTCTAAGAAAATATGAGCCTGACGTATACCATATATGGCAGAAAACTTACCGTCAGCTCGGCCATAATCCATATTGTATGCAGCTCCACCTTGGGCGCTTGATGCAGTTAAAGATCCTTTGTGATGATCAGATCCTCCAGATTTATACCAATCACCTAAATCTGTAATACCTTCAAGCGCTCCCCATCTTAAACGTCCATTTTGTGGTGTATGATCGGGTAAGGAGTGGTATACCTGTGCCAATTGCTGTTCGGCATAGAGCTTACTTCCGAATACGGAGTCTATGTTCATTTCATCGCTCAATGGCTTTTCCAAAAAAGCGTTTCCGAACTTGATATCGTCGCATCCCGCTCCTACACACAGCAGTGAAGCCAAAGCGAGACCTTTTATTATATGTTTCATATTCTACAAGGTTTAGAAAGTGATGTTTACACCTAAGTTATAAATACGGGTTACCGGATACTGGGTGTTTTGCCAACCAATCACAAATTCCGGGTCCATCAAGTCGAATGGACTGAAGCAAAGGAGGTTGTAACCTGTTAGTTTCACACCTAACTGAGAAATACCCAACTTCTTCAGTGCGGGGCGGTCGTTAAAGTTATAACCTATAGAAACGTCTTTCAGCTTGATATATGAACCGTCTACAATCCATAAGTCAGAATTGTATGCATTGTAGTCTCCACTGTTCTTTGAGAAACGGGGATATTTTGCAGTAGAGGCAGTTTCCGGTGTCCAACGGCCATCTACCTGATATTGCATCAAACCACGGCTCTCACCCATAAACGGCTTACGGAACATGTCGGTCAGTGAGATGGAACGTTCAGCAGCTCCTGTCCAGTTCATGGCAAAGAAGAAACCTTTGTAGTCGGCGCTTAAGTTCAAACCAAATGTATAGTTTGGACGGGTGGGGAAACCTACCTGACATTGGTCATCTGGGTCGATAACACCATCGTTGTTCAAGTCTTTGTATTTTAAGTCTCCCGGTTGTACAGGAACTTGCGGTTTGGGAAGTCCTTCTTTCAGATCACCTACTTTACCGTCTTCTCCTATTACAAAGTCGTCAAAGGAGTAGAAACGATCTACTACGTAGCCAAACTGTGCACCTACTTCGCGACCGGTACGCCACAAATAAGGTTCGTTCGGTTCTACTTCATCCTGGAAGACAATCTTATTTTTGGCATACGACATGTTGGCGTTGATGTTGTAGTGGAAGTCATCGCCGATACGGTCGTCCCAAGTGATTTCCAATTCGTAACCTTGGTTCTTTACTTTACCCATGTTGACTACAGGCAACAGACTGGAGCTAAGAGCTGTCAGTGAAGGAATGGTCTTACGGGAAATCAAGATGTCTTTACGGTCTTCGCGGAAATATTCGGCTGTTACTTTCAGACGGTTACCCAAGAAGTTCATGTCCACACCATAGTTCTGCTTCAAAGCAGTTTCCCATGTTACGTCCTTGTTACCCAGACGTTGTTCAACAGCACCTTTCCACCAAGAGTTGTTTTCGTAACCGAAGTTGTAACCCCATTTTTCTTCTTTCCAGCTACCACCTTCGTTGGCTTGCAAATTCACTTTATAGCTGTCAGGTAAGTACAGGTAACGGTTACTGCTCATGTTGTCGTTACCTACCAGACCCATACTACCACGTACTTTCAAGAAGTCGAATACTTGTTGGTTCTTCATAAAGGGTTCTTCTGTGACAACCCATCCCAAAGATATAGCGGGGAAAGTACCGAATCGTTTGTCCGGAGCAAAGTTCTCAGAACCATTGTAACCAATGTTGAACTCGGCCAGATAACGTGATTTGTAATCGTATGTAACACGACCTACTAAGCCGACATAGGCTGTAGGCAAATAAGGCAATTGTGACGGATAGTATTTCTTACTTTGATTATACAGCAACAGGGCGCTGACATTGTGTGAACCGAATTTGCGTGCATAACGGATGCTGGCTTCCATATACCAGTCGCGGCTACGTCCAGTACTTTCACTATAGCTAGGCTTAGAGTTAGTACCACTGATACGGTATACTACATTTTCGTTAAAGTCCGGATCACCAGGGAGCAAACCAGAACCGTTCACTTCGCCTTCGAAATAGGGTGTCCATACTTCGATATTACCAGTACGACTCTTGGTAAAGGTATATCCTGTGTTGTAGGCGCCTTTTACTTCGACAGACAGACCTTTAGTCAGGAAGTCCAATTTCTGTACCAGATGCAGGTCAAGGTTCATTGTGTTATTTAAAACATTGCTACCTCCTTTTCCATAAATATCAGTGAACGGATTAACATACATAACCTTTTCAAAACGGCTTGCCGAACTCATCGGGTGTCCGTCTACCAGACCCGGGCTGGCAAAAGGCTGAGAGATGGAGAGGTTTTCCCAAAAACGGCTGCTGGCCGGTTGCTGACGGTCGCCTACTACACCGCCGATACCCAGTTTTAAAGTAGTGGATTTGCTGATCTCGTAGTCCAAGTTAGTACGGTAGTTGTAACGGCTGTATTTGTAACCGTAACCTTGACCGAAGTCTTTCATCAAACCGTCCTGATAGAGGTAACCTACAGAGATAAAGTAACGCATGCGTTCCGTGCCTCCTGAGATGTTTAAGTTGTGCTGTGTCTGTACAGCTGCATCTTTTACCATGTAGTCGTACCAGTCGATATTCGGGTAAAGAATGGGTTGGTCACCGAGACGGAAACGTTCCAAAGCATAATCATCGAAAACAGCTTTATTGCCGTCATTGAGCTCACGTTCGTTAAACATGGTTGCGTATGTATACGAATCAGCCAAGTCTACCCAGTTAGCAATTTGTTGGATACCTACAGAAGAACTGAGAGAAATCTTAGTCTTACCTTCAGTACCACGACGGGTTGTTACCAAGATAACACCGTTAGCACCACGTACACCGAATACAGCAGTAGCAGAAGCATCCTTCAATACAGAAATGCTTTCGATTTCGTTCGGGTCCATCTGGAAGAAGGAACGTTCTACACCGTCCACCAGGATCAGCGGAGACGCACCACCTTCGGTCAATGAACCGACACCACGAACGAAGATCTTCGGATCTTCAGCACCCGGCTGTCCGGAACCTTGTACAGAAGACAAACCGGTGATTTTACCGGCAAGTGAGTTAGCAACACTGGCATTAGGCGAAACCAACAGTTCGTCAGTCTTTACTGAAGAAATGGCACCGGTCAGTGTCTCTTTCTTCTGTACGCCGTAGGCTACGACTGTTACTTCGGCCAACTCGTTGAATTGTTCTTGCAATACAACTTTTACTTGTTTTTTCCCATTCAAGGGAATCTCCTGGGTTTCGTAACCGATAAACGAAACTACCAGAATTGCGTTTTTCACGTCGGGCACAGAGAGGCGGAAGTTTCCATCTATATCCGTGATGGCTCCTCCACCCGCGTTCTTCACTTGAACCGTTGCCCCGATTACAGGCTCGTTTGATGCGTCTTTCACTTCACCCGTTACCACAGCTTGCTGTGCGAATGATATCAAGAAAGAACACATCATAAACATCAACGCCCAAAGGCGTTTGCTGTTTTGTTTTAGTTCATTCATGTTGTTAAAATTAAGATTAGATGGTTGAAAAATTGTTTTACGATGCGAAAGTATATCTTCAAATCCAAAAAAATGTGTAAAAACGTACAAAACAAGAACCCATTTCGTCCAAAGCTGCTATAAAACGTCTGTACAGGCCTTCTGACGCATGTATTCTACCTGTTGGATCCTATCGAACATCCAGTTTCAGGTGTACGGAAGTTCCTTCGGAAAGCCATACAGTGACGCGGGTTTTACCATCGGCAGGTTCCAAAATGGCCGTTTGATGTGTACCCGTTTTCAGTTTCCATTGTCCGTCGAGCACTAAGGTTGCGTAGGTGGCACTGGATCGCCAACGGTATGTTTTGTCGGGAACGGGACGAAGGTCGGGACAGCACAAAACAAGGTCGAGTTCTTGTCCGGAAGCGTCGCAACGTTCCATCGCCAACAGGGCAGTGTCGGCCGAACGAAGTTTGCCGTAAGTCAGGTTGTCGGATGGGGCAAACAAGGCATAGGCTACAGTACCCGTCGGGCGATGTTGGAGCACATGCAACGAGTCTTCCTGTGCCAGTATGCGGAACAGGTCTTTATCGATGCGGCGTGCAGTCTGTTTCAGTCCTTCGGCTGTTGTGCCCGGTATTACATAAAAGGCATACCGTTTGTTTTGAGGTTTCACGCCATGGTCGATGAAAGCCTTTGCGGCTAATACGTTGCGGAATATGTTTGCTTCCAGACCTTTCAACGAGGGAGTAGACTGCATGTTATGGATCACTTCTACAGCTTCGTTTGCGGCAGGCAGATAGTAGCCCGTTCCGGCAGGAGTAAGCAGATAGTGCTTGCGGTTGGCGGCCAGGCGCAGGGTGTCTCCCTGGGCAGGTTCTGTGTCGTCTACCGTAAACGGCAGGTCGCCTTTGCCGATGTGTTGGAACAGGTTGGTGGCAGTTTGCCAGGTGTCGGGGTAATCGCCTATGGCGGAAATACCTGTACCGAGGCTTACCAATATACCGTCGAAAGCAAATACAGACTTACAGAAAGTCAGGTTGGTGGGTGTGTACCGACGGTTTCCCCACGAATCTCCCTGGTCGAAGGCGGCGGCGAACATACCGCAGTCGCCCCACGAAAGGGCTCCCGAGAAGTTGGTTGTCAGGGCATACTGGTCGAAGCGGTCGGTGTCATTCCCATTGGGAAGAAGGTCTTTCCATGTAGGATAGTGGACGGTGGTACTGCCGCAAGGCATGTTCCAGTCCCATCCAGCAGCCAGCTGTGACGGGTCGGAGGGGTAACCCGATCGGGCCAGGTTGCCTTCGTAGACGATTTCCAGGGTACCGTGCGACTGATAGCGTCCGAAACGATTCTGACGGGAGTAAAGCTCACCGCCCCAGAAGCGGGTAGTAGGGCAACGCATGGTTGCCACCCAGTCGCCGTAGCGATAGACTCCAGCGGGGCTGTAGTTGAACGAGTAGAAGCCGTCGAGGTTGCAGACTCCGGCCTCTTTGTACTTGTCGGTCTTGAAGAAGTAGTTGTAGCAGGCGGCAAGTTCGCGGTCGATGCCTGTCCCCAGAATGTCGCCTCCGATGGCGATGAGTTCGTCGAACAAAGCTTGGGTGAAGCTGACTTGTGTGCCTGTATAAGGATGGCGTCCGCCCAAAGACGCGGCAAAGTGGCGGTTGTCATCCGATGTAGAGCGGGTTGCCATGAGGTAGGTAGCGACTACGGCCTGAGCCACATGATTGTATGCTGTTTCCGTAATGCGGTATGTGGTACCTTTCAGGCGGCCGATGTATTGCACCCATGTACGGTAGGAGTACATGTAGCCGTTGTAGTGGGTATTGTGGTGGAAGCCTGTTCCGTCAGGTTTCAGAACATCGCCTCCGCCCGGAACGTATTGTGCGCAACCCGACAGGAAATGCGAGAAGGCTTTGAGGTCGGCTACTGCTTGCTGATTGTCGGGATTGTGGATGGCGCATACGAAGAGATGTTGCAATACGTTGTACAGGTAGTCCGAGTTAATCTGTCGTCTCAGCTCGCTGTCTGTCAGGTAGGTACGGTCAAACTCTATCAGTTCCTTGACTCCCGCAATGAGGCGTGTGCGGCGCAGTGAGTCGCATGCGGGTAGGGCGCTGAGCAGATCGGCGGGTAGTTGGCGTACGCTGCCATAAGCGCTGTAGACAAGTTTCGGCATCCGTTCGATGACGGAATCTTTGCTTAAATAGTCCAGATAAGCGTCCAGACGCTCCGCAGCTCCGGATTTACCACTCAGTTTGGCGTATGCCAGTGCGCGCACGGTGGCAGCTATATGAGGGGTTTGTTCCTTGCTGATGGTTGGCAGCGGAGTAAACAGGTCTTCGCTTAGGGCGGCTTCTACTTCGGCCGCAGTGGCTTTGGGTTGTGCCAGCGGATAGACCGCACGCAGTTTGTTCAGGTCGTTTAGTTCTGTCGGGGTAGGGTTTTGTGCTATTGTTTGCCCTACCGACAGTATCAGACTACATAGTAAAATTAACGTTTTCATCATATTGATTTTTAGAGTTTCCTGTTTTACTTGTTTCTTTCTGGGACATAGTGTCCGTTGTATGGCTGTTTCAGTTGATGTATCTCCATCCATTCTTTTAATAGTTGGCGATGTGCTTCGAGTACTTCTGCATAACGTTTCTCGATGGCGAGATTACGCATTTCGCCACGGTCGGCATGCATGTCGTAAAGTTGTTCGCGGTAACGTCCTTTATCGTAGAGTACATACTTGTAGTGTGGAGTCCGGAGTGCCCATCCGCGAGTGCCTCCACCTTTGTCAAAAGTCGTTTCGGTCACTATATAGGGCTGATGAGGCGCCTGGTTGTCGGCCTGTTCGGCCAGTTGTTTAAATGAAACGCCATGCAGTCCTTTCGGTTCGTCTGTTCCGGCCCATTGGCAAACGGCAGAGAAGAAGTCGGTTCCGTTGTTGACCAGTTGTTCTGATACTCTTCCGGCATTCTTCTTGGCGGGTAGGGTGACGATGAGGGGTACGTTGATTACCTCTTCGTATAACGCTGACTTCTGATTCCAGCGGTGTGCTCCCATACCGTCGCCGTGGTCGCTGGTGAAAATAACAACGGTGTTTTCCCATAAGTCTTGTGCGTCCAGTTCATTGATGATTTTACCGATTTCCGTATCTACCTTTTCGACTAACCGGAAATAGCAGGAACGGTAGCGGCGCCAATCGTCGGGGGTAAAGTCGGCTGTGGGATAGGCTGAATAATTCATCCGTTTTTCGTAGCTGATGACGTCGGCATCGTAGGGCTGACGTTCGAAGTTGAGCGGGAGCCCCGGCCATTCGTCTTCCGGCAGGGAGGGCAGATTGCCATGTGGCAGGTTTTGACTGCGGGCAAATTCGCAGATATTGTGTGGATTGTCAAAGCTGGCCACGAGAAAGAATGGGCGGTTATGCTTTTGTTGCAGAAAGTTTACACAGGCTTCGGCCAGACCGTTGTCGCGGAACGGATGAATGGTGGTAAAACCAAATTCGCCATCGGGCATGGCGGCTGTGTGCACGTGCCACTTGCCAGCATAAGCGCAATCGTATCCGGCGGCAGACAAGAGATGCCCCAATGTCCGGTTGTGCAGGGAGTCGGGCAGTGGGACATTGTTTTTGTCCATACCTATTTCGTAGGGAGAATATCCGGTGAACATGGCTGCACGGGAGGGACCGCTTAGCGGGGCCGCGCAATAGGCATTGCGGAACAGGACGCCTGCTGCTGCCAGTCGGTCCATGTTGGGGGTGTGAATATCACTGTTGCCGGCACAACTCATTGCCGTAGCCGATTGTTGGTCGGTAATAATGAAGAGGATATTGGGTCGCTGTTGTGCCCAGGAGGCCAGTGGGAGGCCGGCCAATATCCATGTGAGTGCCCGTGTCGGACGGATAGATTTAGGTTCGTTCATAGGTTCTTGTCTATTATGAAATCTGGTGTCGAAGTCTTGTGTTTCAGAGGTACTTCTTATGCGTTTCTGGAATGCAAGTGTGGCTCGCGAGCCGTACAAGTGTTTCAGATGAGCCGTGCAAGTGTCCCAGAAATGGGTTATAAATGCCTCTCTTAACCAGCTATTTCGACGGTCACTGTGTTGCCGCAATGCAGGCCTTGGGGCAGTGCGATGCGGTGTGCCTTACCGTTCAGGGTGACGGTGATTTCCTTCAGGTTGGCATCCATGGCAGCGTCGGTCACCGAGATGGTCTGTTTGCCATCTTTTTGCTGTATCATGACGGCGCAGGGCACGGATGTCTGCAGGCTGATGCCTTTGGCTTTCAGACCTTTGTTACCTGGATAGAATACGGCTTGGGTGACACTGCGGTCGTTGGTACGCACGGCTTGTACGAGGGTATCGTTTTGCAGCACCTCGAATGGCAGACGTTCGCCGGGGACTCCCTGACCGGTATAGACGGCATAACCGTAAGTGTCGTTCACCGGTTGTTGTCCGTGGTCGGCCCAGATGCGGAGGATTTGTACCTGTTCGGGCAGATTGGCCGTTTTCTTGTTCGACGGGTTCAGCTTCAGCCAGTTGGTTGGACGTGTTTCGCAGGCGACGAATGCTTTGGAGGTATATTCCGGCAGGATGCAATACGAGAATTTTCCCTGTTGGGTCAGCCAGATGGCTTTCTTCTTGTTGCCTTCAAGCGTGGTCTCGCCTTTGCCCAGCACTTCTTTCTTGCCGTTTCGGGTGATGAACACTTCACCGGTCAGTGCGGTCTGGTCGAGGGTGGTACGGATGTGTCCTTCTTCGTCGGGATTCATGTTGGTGACACCGGCGCCCAGTGCTACGAAGTAGTCGCCCAGGATGAAATAACCTTTATAGGCCTTGAATCCGTACAGGAGGCTGTTCTCTACGTTTCTGTCGCCCTTGTCGTTCACGTTCTCTTTGTCTGCACCATGCATCTTTTCGAAGATGTATCCGGCTACTCCGTTCTCGCCCGAGTCGGTGGCGCCGGCTGCAAAGTTGTACTTGCTGCAATAGCCTCGCCAGTTGGTCACGGGGACGAGCTTGTCCATGCCTTCGCGGGCTGTGACACCGGGCATTGCCGTTACGTCCCAGCCACCCATGACGCGGAAGTATTCGTCACCGTCGCGTTGGAAAAGGGTAGCTCCGTCGGTGGGATAGAAGTTGTAATTGTCGGCAAAAGCGGCACTTTCCAGTCCGTCGGTGCGTCGGGATGCCATATTGATGCAAATATGGTAGTCGGGGGTTTTCTTCATCAGGTCGTCGTTGTTGTAGAACCAGCGTACGCCCGTGTACATGCCGTTGTCGTAGCCTTGCATGTTGATGCGGTTTTCTCCGGCTTCCTTCTGCAGTTGCTTCAGTTCGGCCTGCTCCTCCGGTGTGAAGGAACTGATCCAGTTGCTTACAACGTTGGCAAGCAACTTCTTATAGGGAATGGGTTTCTCCGTAGGATTGTAGACGTAAGAGTTGCGGTCCAGTCCCGGCAAGCGGAATCCTTTGTAATAGTACCAGTTTCCGCCACGGAAGAAGTTCATCAGTGCTTCGGCGTTGGTGCGGGTCAACTGCTTGGCCCAGGGCGTACCGTTCAGCATGGTCAGCATGTTCAGGGCATTGAATGTGCCGTCGATGGGGTAACCCCATATCAGACACTGCATGCCGTGCCCCCATCCGGCACCGTCGGCTGTAAAGCCTTCGGTCCAGAACGATTCGTTGTACGTTGTCTGTGATGTCATGCTGATGCCTTTCTGGCAAATCTCGGCCAGCAGGTCGATCATGGGGACAGAACTGTACATCGCCGCTACGGGCAGCAGGGAGCGGTATCCCAATGCGTTTCCGCCAACCCACCATACGTGGTTACGGAAGCGCTCGATGCTTACCACGTTTTTATCCGTCTCGTCGTTACGGAGCGGTTGGGTCCAGGCTTCCAGGCCGACAGCTTTCAGCATGTCGCAGGCTTCGGTCAGCAGGGGTGTTGCCTCTCCCCGTTCTGCCTGGTCCATCTTATCCAGCAGAGCAAAGTAGAGGTTGACCGCAGCCGTAGGAATGGCAAAGCACGAAGCATGGAAACGCGGTTTGTTGTTGGGACGACGCACTTCGATTTCGCCATAGTGCAGGATGGCTTTCTGAATTTTCTCCGACAGGGCTTCGTCATCTGCAATCTTGCCCAGCCGGATGGCACTTGCTATCTGAAACAGACGCTCGTAGGCCGAAGCAATGAAGATACCTACAACGTCGTCTGTCGTATTCTCGAATCCTTTCTGATAAGCATTGTTCTTTTCGAAGTCTCTTTCGGTCGGGTTCATGTCGGCAAAGGTACCGTCTTCGCCCAGCTGCTTCAGGAAATTCTGCACTTGCTCCAGGTTCGAAGTGGGTTGCAGGCGGTAGGGGCGATTGTGGAAGTAGTCCCTCATCTTTTTTACCGCTTCCAGCTTGTTGCTGTCTTGATTGTACTCGGCCGCTTCCTGATAGTAGCGACGGTAGTTTTCGAAAGCGAAGTCGCGTTCGGCTTGTTGGGCAAAAGCCGATGAAGCCGTGGCGAAAAGTATGCTTGTCAGGATAAATCTGATTTTCATGGATTATTGAAGTTTATTTTATCGGGTTAGAATTGTTCATATCTGTTCAAATGCCTTTCTTGACTGTTTCCAGCAGCTTGGACAATCGCTCTACCTCTTGCGGATGTTCGTTGGCTACATTTGTCTTTTCCGAGGGGTCGGTACACAGATTGTACAGCTGCGGCTGAGGACTGTTACCCAGTTCCATTTTTGTCCAGCGTTCGGTAGCCGGTTTGTCGCTGGGTTCGATGTATTTCCAGTCGCCTTGAATGATAGACAAGGTGTTGTTTAAGTTTTGCTGTACGACGTATTCGCAACCGTTGTTGTCCTTGCCGAGGAATGTTCCCAGCTGGTCGCGGCTGTCGGGGGCTGCCCCTTCGGGAATGTCATGGTTCAGCAGAGTGGCAAACGAGGCGTATACATCGATCATCGAGAACGGAGCCTGCTGTTTGCCCGGCTTGATGACGGCTGGCCAGCGTACGATGAACGGAATGCGGGTACCGGCTTCGAAGGCGCTGTATTTACCTCCGCGGTAGTGCTTCATAGGGGTGTGGCCGTTCAGTAACTCGAATGCCTGATCCTGATAGCCGTCGTCGATGACGGGACCGTTGTCGCTACAGAATACAAAGATGGTATTGTCGGCCAGATTCAGGCTGTCCAGTGTGTGCATGATTTCGCCCACGGTCCAGTCCAGTTGCAGAATAACGTCACCGCGGGGACCAAGACCACTCTTTCCGGCAAAACGCGGATGGGCTACACGGGGCACATGTACGTCTTGCGTACCCATATAGAGGAAGAACGGTTCGTCTTTGTGGTTGATGATGAAGTCCTTTGCTTTTTCGGTGATATTGTCGGCAATGTTCTCGTCCACCCAAAGGGCCGATTTACCTCCCGTCATCCATCCGATGCGGGGTATTCCGTTGACGATGGTATTGTTGTGTCCCTGGCTGGGTTTCATCTTTACAAGTTCCGGATTTTCGAGTCCGGTAGGCCAGTCACCTACTTTGTGGTCATAGCTGACGGTAATCGGGTCGTTGGGGTCAAGATTGACTACACGTCCGTTTTCGACAAACACGCAAGGTACACGGTCGACTGTGGCAGGGATGATGAATTCGTAGTCGAACCCGATGTCCTGTGTATTGGGCTTTATCAGGGTATTGAAGTCGGTACCTCCTTTGGGACCCAGTCCTAAATGCCATTTTCCTACTACTCCGGTAGCATAACCTTCAGCCTTGAACATGTCGGCCATGGTGATTCGGGCTGTATCGATGATCAGTTCCGAGTTACCGGGTGCAATGCCTGTGTTTTCCTGACGCCAGGGGTACATACCTGTCAGCAGTCCGAAACGTGAAGGAGTACTTGTAGAAGAGGTGGCATAGGCGTTGGTAAACTGCATGCCTTGTCCTGCCAGCCGGTCGATATTAGGTGTATTGACGCGGGTGGCTCCGTAACAACTCAGGTCTCCGATGCCCAAATCGTCAGTAATTAGGTAAATTACGTTGGGCTTTTGTGACGGTTGTCCGTCTGCTTGTTTTTTGGCAGCGTTGCCGCATCCGGTCAGTAGGGCAGCTCCGGGTAATAAGGTTAACAGGTAAGATAAATGTTTCATGGTCTTAGGACTTAAATTTGAATTATGGGTTCTTGGGCAAAGATAGCGACTAATTTCCGGCAAAGGTGTACAAGAGCGTACAGCAGAAGGTCACAAATAGTACATTTTCGGACAATAACTTTTGCTTCTCTTCTGTCTATAGACCAATCGGGGCGTGGGAAAGTAATGAGCTGACGAAACATTTGCGGCAAGCTGTTTCAAGGGATACTTTTGTTCTGCCTCTCCCTTTGTTTTTTCCTGAGCTTGACAGCTTGGTACCCCAATATTATAACATTTCCTCACGCGCGTGCAGGTGAAGCTTAACTTTCATTCACAATAGTGTTAAACCTCACCTACACGCGCGCGAAGAAAAAGTTGTTTTTTCGGGATACCAAGCTGTCAAGCTGAGGTTGAGAGTGCGCCGGGGTATCTATGGCGCCAGCGCACTCTACCGAGATGGGCATCACTTGTTGAAACGTGCCTGGTAATCAGCTTCCAGACTGCGCAACAACTCGATGAGGAACTGCTCCAAAGGGAGAACCTTGCTTGTGCGACAAGCTTCCAGGTAGATGCGAAGGACGGCATAGTATCCGTAAAGTTTCGGATTTACCCCTTTTTTATCTGCTGATAGGTGGACTTCGACATGTGAGCCCTGGCTACTATGTCTTCATCACGTAACAGACGACCATCTACTTTGATAACACTTTGTAACTGTGCTATATAGCAACCTAAATTTGAATTATAATAATCTTCTGTCTTCATAATTGTTTTTTTTAGAGTGAATAATTATTTTAGGCGAGTGCGTAACAGCAATATCTAAAAAGTGTTTAAAATCTGTTATTTTTATGCTCCTACAGTACCGACATGTAAGTACTGGGGCGTTTGGCAGTTCCAAAAACTTTGTGCTCCTTTGCGCCAACGGAAGTGTGCGAAGAACTATCGGGACACGGCTTTCGTATTATTTTGTTTAACCAAGAATCAACAATGATTATGAAAAACATGATCATCAGCCTGTTTAACGGCTACTCCGGCACTCAGCCGACAGAGACAACCCTGGAAACCATCGTGGAAATGATCCGTAACGACGCCAGCACGGCGGAACACACCGAACGCCACCGCTACTACCGGCAGCAACACATGAATACTGCCGCCGCACGCGAGAAGGCTGCCTGCCCGTGTTTCGCTGTAGCTGTGCGCTTCGAAGGCGGAAAGCGAAAAGAACACATCGCCGGATATACCTTGCTGTGTCTGGCCGACTTTGACCATGTGCCCGAAGAGCGGATGGTCGAATGCCTGCAACTGATCCGGCAGGATGGGCATACCCTGATGGCGTACACCACCATGAGCGGCACGGGCATACGTGTCATCAGCCGCTATGAAAGAAAGGAGCCTTGTGCTACAAGATCGGACGAGGAACTGCACACCCTGGCTTTTGAGACGATGAACCGCTACTACCACGAACTGACAGGGCTGGAGGCCGACGCCAAATGCCGGAACCTTACCCGGCTGAGCGGACTGGCTCACGACCCGGAGGTGTTCTTCAATCCGGAAGCAATCCCCTTCGGCATACAGAAAGTGCGGCAAACGGCTTCGGCGAAGCTGACGGCGGGAAACAACCGGCTGAAACGGGCGGTGAAAGCTGCCGAGAAACAGCTGGCGGAAGAGGGCATCGCTTACGTGGAGCATCATCACAACGAGTACATCATGCGGATGGGCTACCTGCTGAATGCCTACGGCGTGGACCGGACAATGGCCACACAGTGGGCCACGGAACGTTTCGCCGACTACGACGGCGATGTGGAGGGCATCTTTCACTCGTGTTACCGCCAGACGGACGAGTTTGGAACACGACGTCTGCCTTCGAAGAAGAAGGAAGGAGGTGAAAGCGACCGCGACTATGCCTCGGTGAAAGACATCGAGGAGTTTCTGGCCAGTCAGGGGAAGTTCCGTAAAAACACCGTGACCGGAAAATGTGAGTTTGCTCCTGCTGAAAACCTGGTGTTTGCCGACCTGACGGACCGCGATGTGAACACCTTGTGGTGCCGCATGTGCAAGGAGAAGAAGGCGGTACGCATCGCCGACCTGCGGTCTGTGCTCCAGTCGGAGTTTGTGGAGCTGTTCAATCCTTTCCTGAACTACATGAGCCAGCTGCCTGCCTGGGACGGCCATACGGACTACATCGGGAAGCTGGCCGCACAGGTGCATGTGAAAGACAATCAGCAGTTGTTTGCCACTCTCTTCAAAAAATGGCTGGTGGCGATGATCGCTTCCTTGCTGAACGAGGAGGTGGTGAACCACGAAATTCTGGTGCTCATCGGCCGTCAGGGCATTTACAAGACTACCTGGCTGAACAACCTGCTTCCGCCCGAGCTGCGGCGTTACTTCTACCTGAAAAGCAACAGCCGGAACATCTCGAAGGACGACATGCTGACCCTGGCGGAGTTTGCCATGGTGTGCCTGGAGGAGCTGGACGAGATGGAGAACAAGGAGCTGAACCAGCTGAAGGCGCTTACCACCATGCGCCACGTGAACGAACGGGCAGCATATGCTCACTTCAAAGAGGTGCGACCGCACATTGCCAGTTTCTGCGGCACCAGCAACAACCCGCACTTCCTGACCGACCTGAGTGGAAACCGTCGCTGGATGCCTTTCGAAGTAGAGAGCATCGACAGCCCGTTTGACCATCCGGTGGATTACGAGGGTGTGTATGCCCAGGCTTTCGCACTGGCTACCGGCGATTTCCAGTACTGGCTGAGTACTGAAGAGATGGTGACGCTGAATCAACATAACAAGCTGTTTGAAGTGCCCTGCCTGGAACAGGAGCTGATACTGACGCACTACCGCCGCCCCATGGAAGGAGAAGAGTGCATCTTCGTGACCAACGCCCAGATCCTGGCCCGCATCAATGCCGGCTTGCGGCATAAGCTGAATCCCGTAAAAATCGGCATGGTAATGAAGCAGGAAGGCTTCAAAAGCGTACGTGTCGGAGGGAAACGGGGCTATCTGGTGATAGAGCTGTCCGGCGACGAGATCTACAGGAACCAGCAGGCGTTGGGGAGGTATTTGTAACAGGGAGGGCCTCACCCCCATCCCCTCTCCAAAAGAGAGGGGGG
>ERZ779737.308-NODE-308-length-48685-cov-3.163397_pt1 | contig 48685 bp, 48 predicted proteins | sample MGYA00511889_ERZ779737 | MGnify/ENA primary metagenome ERZ779737 (study PRJEB29588, sample SAMEA2163575) | human gut metagenome | biome: human gut; feature: human-associated habitat; material: faeces | place: Denmark | collected 2008/2010 ... | reverse complement strand
CTGTGGAGGAAACGCTTGGATGTTAAAAAACGGAGATGAATGGACAGTGTCTCCCTTATCTAGTCGTACTTCTTACGTGTTATATGTCGGCTACGGCGCGTTCGTGGGTGGCAACAATGCTATCGCTGGGTGGGGTGCTCGCCCAGTCCTATATCTAAACTCTAATGTCTATATTACTGGGGGAGATGGAAGTATAAATAATCCATTTCAAGTTGGGCTTTAGATAGTTATAAGTCCTTCCCCTGCCAGTATAGGCAGAGAAGGACTTGATAATTCACTTTTAAAAAAATATTGGGGATAATATGAATAAATGGAATGAAATAGAAGTAGAAAAAATAATAAAAGAATTAGAATCTAATAAGAATGGTTTAAGTAATGAAGAAGCAAATATTAAGTTAAAGAGATATGGTAAGAATATATTGCCTAGGGAAAAGAAAGATAATATATTTAAGATATTTATTAATCAGTTTATTAATCCTATGACAATTATTCTTTTTATTACTGTTATTTTATCTTTAATAATAGGTGAAAAATTAGATGCAATATTTGTTACTTTTGTTATTCTATTAGATTTAATCATGGGAACATATCAAGAATGGAAAGCCAGTAGTAGTGCCAATTCACTTAAAAAATTAATTAAAGTAAAGACTAAAGTATTAAGAGATAGTATTGAAGTTAGTATTGATTCTACTGATGTAGTTATTGGGGATATTGTATTATTAGAATCAGGAGATATTGTTGGGGCGGATATTAGATTAATAAATACATATAATTTATTGGTGGATGAATCTATTTTAACAGGAGAATCTATTTCTATATATAAGAATAATTTAATTAATAAAGAAAATACTTTAACTAAAAGTAATATGGTATATGCTGGTACTACTATCTTATCAGGAAGGGCTATTGGTATTGTTGTAGCAACTTCTGTTAATACAGAAGTAGGCAAAATAGCTAAAAGTGTAATGATAACTAAAAAAGAAAAATCACCTTTAACAATTAGAGTAGAGAAATTTACTAAAGATATTAGTTTTATTATAGTAATAATTAGTATATTAATAACTTTAATATTATTTTTTAAAGGTTATATTATGAAAGATATTTTCTTTTTAGTCGTGGCCTTATCTATATCAGCAATACCTGAAGGATTATCTATTGCGCTTACTTTAACATTATCTATAGCATCTAGTAAGATGGCTAAAAAGAATGTAATAGTAAAGAAATTAAACGCAGTAGAAAGTTTAGGTAGTTGTACTTTAATTGCAACAGATAAAACAGGAACACTTACCTTAAATGAACAAACAGCTAAAATTATAATGCTATCTAATGGTTTAGAATTTGAAGTATTAGGAAGTGGTTATAATGGAAATGGAAGTGTTGTTATTAATGATAAAAATAATATTGATAAGATTAAACTTATTTCTACATTAGGTATTATTAATAATGAAGCATATTTAACATATAAAGATAATGAATGGTATCATTTTGGAGATTCAATTGATATAGCATTCTTATCTTTAGGTTATAAAGTAGATATATATATAAATAAAGATAAATATAAAAAAATAGATATGATTCCTTATGAATCAGAGAATAAATATTCTAGTGTTTTATATAAAGATAAAAATAAGAATTATATTACTGTTAAAGGTAGTACTGAAAAAATATTAGAATTTTGTAGTTATGTAGAAGAAAATAATAAATTAATTAAAATTAATAAAGAAGAAATATTAAAACAAAATGAAATATTATCTTCTAAAGGATATCGTGTTATTGCTTTAGCATATAATTTATTTGATAAAGAATTAAAAGAAGAAAATATTAAAGATTTAATTTTTGTAGGACTTGTTGGATTTATTGATCCAGTTAGAAATGAAGTAACCGAGGCTATTAATAAATGTAAAAGAGCATCTTTAAAAGTTGTTATGATAACTGGAGACCATCCAAAAACAGCTTATGCTATTGCTAAGAGTATTGATATAGTTTCTAATTATGATGAAGTAGTAGATGGAATAACATTAGAAAAATATATGAAAAAAGGTATTGAGGAATTTGATAATTTAGTAAAAACCAAGAAAGTATTTTCTAGAGTTAGTCCCATGCAAAAACTAGAAATAGTAGAATCATTTAAAAGAAATGGTGAATTTGTCGCGGTTACTGGGGATGGTGTTAACGATGCACCAGCCCTAAAAAGTGCTAATATTGGTATATCATTAGGAAGTGGTACTGATGTAGCCAAAGATACTAGTAGCATGATTATAGCCGACGATAACTTCTTGTCTATAGTACATGGTATAGAAGAAGGGCGTATTGCCTATGCTAATATAAGAAAAATAATATATATGCTTCTTTCTTGTGGAGTATCTGAGTTATTATTTATGATGCTTGCTATCTTATTTGATATGCCTGTTCCTTTACTTGCCGTGCAATTACTATGGCTAAATCTAGTTACTGATGGTATCCAAGATGTTGCTTTAGCCTATGAGAAAAAAGAAGATAATATTATGAATAAACCACCACGTGATTCTAAAGAACCATTATTTGATAAATTATTAATAAAAGAGATAATTATATCAGGTATTACCATAGGTATATTGGTTTTTATGATGTGGTTATACTTAATAAATATAAGAAAAATAGATATAAATATTGCTAGAAGTTATATTCTTACTTTAATGGTATTTATGCAAAATGTTCATGTATTTAACTGTCGCAGTGAGAAATCAAGTATCTTAAAAAACAGATTTAAAAATAATCCATTTATTGTTATTGCTATTATAATTATTCTTATTTTACAAGTCCTAGCAACAGAAGTAGATTTTCTAAGTAATATCTTAGGTCTAACATATTTACCTATATTAGATATCTTATATTTATTCTTACTAACCATCCCTTTAGTAGTAGTTATGGAATTATTTAAATATCATACAAGAAAAAAGGAAGAAATAAAAAAGTTGACAAAATAAATATCTATGATAGAATATAAATCACTTAGAGGAGGTAAGTTATGAATATAGAAAAAGAAACAATAGGTGCTTTAAATGAACTAATAGGGTACTGTGATAATGAAATAAAGGAAAAAGAAGATATAGATGAAACAATTGATTCATTAAATGAACTTATGGGTTATGGTAAATTAGATAACACATATCAAAAAAGAAAAGAAATTAAAAAAATTAAAACAAAAAAAATAGAAGTAAAAAAAATAAAACTCTCTTAATTGAGAGCTTTTTTAATATTATTTAAAGCATTTTGTTTAAATTCATCATTGCTATTTTTCCAAGCCAGTTCAAATAAAACCCCTAAACCAAACAGGGGATCTTCTTCTTTAGAAGCAATACAATCTTCAATTGAAGTTTTAATTGAATCAACACTATCTTCCTTAAAATTATTAATTATATATTCACGCATGCTCATAAATAGCCTCCTATAAATATATATAACCAAAAATAAATAATTAATACATATTATTCATTTTTTAGATTAAATAATTCCCATTTTACACTTTTAAGTGTCAAATTTCAAAAAATAATAAAGAAATTTTAGAAAAAAAAAGTAATCTCCATTTTTTTTGACTATATATATAGTTAGAGGGACCGCAAGAAAGGAACTCATGAAAAAAATAAATTTAATTATTTTATCATTATTTATTTTCTTTATTGCACGTAAAGTTTCTGCAGTAACTTACGATGTATGGACCGAAAGAAAAGAAGAGAGTGATAATCTGGTTTATGAAACCAAAACACTATATAAGTGGTACAAAGAAGAAAAAAAGGGTGAATACCTACTACATGATATTGTCCTAGACAAATATCCATACAATGACACTACTGACACTATACTAAGTGAATATTCAAAGTGGGAAAATACTTGTCCAAAAAGTGAATATAGGAACATTGAATATAAAGATATTACCAAATACAAAACCATCAAAAACATTAAATACATGAAGATAGAAAATATCTCAAAAAATAATAAAATTGAGGAAATCATTATTAAGAGTCATAATAAGAATATTAATTATAAAGTAATAGATTATAGTGATAACTATATTCCAAGTGATAATTATTTTTATACCACAGCCTATGCTATTTTTGCTCTTGAAGAAGAATGTGATGCCAATGACTTATATCTATATTTAAAAACTAATGAAATATATGATTTCTTTTCTGTATATTTTTATCATGATTTAGAAGAAGATTATATTTTTAGCAAGCATTATACTTTTACAGGAATAGATAATTTTATTGATAAAGAATGGATAAACAAAAATAATCAAAATCTTTACACAGATATTATAGAAGGAGAAAATATAATAGAAAACGATTTTACTAAAATAATAAATACGGATAGAAAATGCCGTTACCAAGATGTATTAACATATCACTATAACATTGAAAAAATATATTATGATGACGAATATCATGAAAATGTAGAAGGTTATCTTAAAGATTACGCTACTAAAAAAGTATTATACAAATATGAAGATATAATTGGTAAAGGAAATACTGAATATGAATACATTAAAGAAATCAATAGAATCACTAACACTAATCCAAATACTATAAAAATAACTTCCAATAATATAGATAAATTAGCACCTTCAAAAACGGAAAAAAAGAAAAATAGTTATTATATTACAGTCGTTATTGCCATAATCACTATAACATTATATCTCATAAGAAAACAGTGTCGAACGAAATAAATAGGAACATTTGTCGATAATGTTTAAACAAAATAAAAAAAGTGCTAAACTTTAAACACGAGGTGAGAATTATTAAATTCAATTTAGAGTTTCGCAAAGGCATCTTATTCGTGCGAATAGAAAATACAATAAACAAAAGCGATTTTGATATAAACAAAGAAAGCTTAGATAACATTATAAAAAAAATAGGAATAAAATACATTGTTTTAAACTTTAACGAAATAAAACAAAATGATTACTTCAACATTAAATTCATTATAAACAATTATAACTTAATAAAGAAAAACCATGGCAAATTATTCCTATGTGGTGATATAGACAATAACTTATCTAACATGTTTTTAAAAATGAAAATAGACAAACTCAGCAGTGAAATCGAAGTATTTAGGAGGCTAAAAGAAGAAATATGATAAATACTCTTACTGACATAATTATGGATAATAACATTCAAAACATAATTTATAAAATAATCAGTAAATATACCTGCTATTATGAACAAGATGATTTATACCAAGTAGCATGTATGGGGGTAGTGAAAGCATATAAAAATTATAATCCAAATTCTAATGCAAAATTTCAAACATATGCATACAACTATATTTTAGGTAGTGTATACGAATATGTAACATCATTTAAAACAATAAAAATGGGCGAAAAAAACCAAAAACTAAGTCGCAAAATAAATGAAGCAAGAATACTGCTCACCCAAAAGCTAATGAGAGTCCCATCTAACTATGAACTTGCATCGTTCCTAGAAATAGATGAGCATATCATTGACACCATAAATCTTTTAAATGAAAGCGTTGATAGCCTAGATAGATGTATCTCTAGTGATGAAAAAGACTTATTCTTATATGATGTAATCCCAGCCACAAACACAAGCCAATTAGATAAAATATATCTACAAAACGAACTAGATAAACTAAGCGACTATGAAAAACAAATTTTAGAATTTAGATATTTCCAAGACAAATCACAACAAGAAGTTTCGGCTTATTTAGGTATCAATCAAGTTCAAGTTTCCCGCACCGAAAAGAAAATTTTACAAAAAATGAACCAAAATATGGTAAATTCTGTAAAAAAGTAAACTAACTATTTACATAAAAATCTTTTTATATATGAGAGAATTATAGTAAGGTGAATGGATATATGGACAAAGAAAATAAAAATTATTATCGTGATATATATTTAATTATTGCTCAAAATATCAAAAAGTACCGCAAAATAAAGGGTATTACCCAAGCACAATTAGCTGAAGAAGTAGATTTATCTCATGAATTCATAAGAAGAATTGAATCAAAAAAAGGTCAAAAATCTTTTTCAGTAGAAACGATTTACCGTATAGCTAAAGCTTTAGATGTCGATATCAGTGCACTTTGCGAAGAAGACAAAGAAAAAAATAAGTAATGATTAAAGATATATACAATAAGTAAAACTAATAAAGAACACAATTTATTAGTTTTTCTTTATTTAAAACAAAAAACAAGTAAGAATAATTATTCTTACTTGCTAATATATTAAAACTTACGATATAAACCAATAGCTTTACCTAAAATAGTTACCTTATCTAAGATAATAGGTTCCATGTAATCATTTTCAGGTTGTAAACGAAAATGTCCTTTTTCTTTAAAATATCTTTTTAAAGTAACCTCATTTTCTTCAGTCATTGCCACGACAATATCACCATTCTTAGCAGTATCACATTTCTCAACTATAACCATATCATTATCAAATATTCCTGCATTAATCATACTATTACCACTTACTGTTAATACAAAAACTTCTTTCTTCTTTGGTACTAAATAAGTAGGTAAACTAAAGTGTTCATTTGGCATCTCAATAGCCAAGATAGGATTACCTGCAGTAACTTTTCCTAATAAAGGAACATTAACAACATCCTCATTCTTCTTTTCATATTCATTATCAACTAATAATTCAATAGTTCTATTTTTAAAGTTATCCTTCTTCAAATATCCTTTTTCTTCAAGTCTATTTAAATGAACATGCACAGTGGCAGGTGAATTAAGACCTAATCCTTTACAAATATCTCTTATTGCAGGTGGATATTTGTGCTTAGCAATATACTCTTTAACATAATTAAGTACTTGCTCTTGTTTGTAAGTTAGTTTTTCTTTCATATAAATCTCTCCTTCGTATTCATAATAACACATATTTTTTACTTTGTCAAACATTTGTTTTCAAATAATCTAAAATTTTTCACTTTCTCTTAGAAATATAGAAAAATAAAAGATTCAAACGACCTAAACATTCAATAAATACTTTGTATCACCATAACAGCATAGCAAAAAATTAAAAAACAATTTACTAATTTACCTTTACGTGCTATACTTAATAAAGTGGTGATTATGAAAGAAAAAAATAAATTAATAACATTTTTAATTATAATGGTCTTAGTTCTATTAATAGGTCTATATTATGTCATATTTATCTACGATGGAGGTAAAAACAGAAAATACCTAGAAGACAAAGAGGGTAGTTGCAACATAGATAAATGTGATGATGAAATAACATATATAAAAGAACTAGAAAAATTTAAAACATACGAAGACAATTATCTAATCCTACCAATTATCAGCATCAACGAAGACAGTGATACCATTACCAAAATAAACGAAACCATCGAAACAAAATATAAATATTATAAAGACCTATATAACAAAGAAAATATTAAATACCTATCTACTTACTTTTATAGCATTGATCCAGACAACAACATCTTATCCTTAGTAATCCATTTCTGTGGAGACAACGCTGATAAAAACTATCAATGTGAATTTCTAATATACAATCTCGATATCAAAAATAACAAAGTATTAACAAACCAAGAATTACTAAAACTATATAACATAAATAATGAAACAGTAACAGATAACAGTTTAATATATTTAAATGAATCATTTAAACTAGTATTAATTACTAATACCACCGATAACTTCATAGAAAAAGTATTAGATTAAAAAAATGCTACCTTTTAACAGGTGAAGCATTTTTTTCTTTCAACATATTTTCCAGTTCAATAACTCTATTCCTTAATCTTCTATTTTCCTCGATTAAATTTTGTCTTCTATTTCTTAAATTTTGCTTAGTCGGCCTAATCTTCTTACCATTAGAACTAGAAAAAGTAGTCAAAACTTCTAAAAATAGATTAACAATATCACTGTTTGTTTGATATAACTTAGATATTGCAATAACATCATGATTATTCTCCTTATAATCATTCAAAAACCTCTTTGGATTATTAAATATAACAAAACACTTAAACAACTTCATATCATCTTCATTATCAAAGCTATCCAAAGCTATATCCAAAAAATTATCCCTAATATCATAATTTTCTAATTGTTCCTTATACATTTTAATAAAATCATTTGCCTTTTTACTTATTTCTGCACATTTTTTTTCTGTTAATTCCATATTGTTTACCTCTAATTCCAAATAATATGATATAATATTTATTGTTTGATGTCAAGGAGGAGTTTATGAAAATTAAATATAACCTAATAAAAAAAGATAACAATTCAAATGCTAGATTAGGAACACTAGAAACCAACTATGGTACTTATGATACCCCAATGTTCATGCCCGTTGGTACTCAAGCTACGGTTAAAACATTATCTCCTGAAGAATTAAAAGAAATTCATTCAGCCGTAATCCTATCTAATACCTATCACCTTTGGTTAAGACCAGGTGAAGACATTGTCAATAAAGCCGGGGGATTACATAAATTCATGAATTATGATGGCCCCATTTTAACAGATTCAGGTGGTTTCCAAGTATTTTCCTTAGCAAAACCAAAAGATATCTGCGAAAATGGTGTTAAATTCAAAAGCCACATTGATGGCCACGAATTGTTTCTAACCCCAGAAAAATCAATAGAAATTCAAAACAAACTAGACAGTGATATAGCCATGTGTTTTGACGAATGTATTCCATATCCTGCCACCTATGAATATGCTAAACAAAGTACCGAACGAACCCTAAGATGGGCTAAAAGATGCCAAGACAACCACAAAAACGAAAGACAAAGCCTATTTGGTATTGTCCAAGGTAGCGAATATCAAGATTTAAGAGAGTACAGTGCCAAAGAAACAGCAAAATTAAACTTTGACGGTTATTCCATCGGGGGCACCAGTGTCGGTGAAGACAAAAAAACCATGTATAAAATGATCGATGATGGCATTAGATATTTACCTACCGATAAACCAAGATACTTAATGGGAGTAGGGGAACCAATAGACATCTTTGAAGGAGTCCTTCGTGGTATTGACATGTTTGACTGTGTCTTACCAACAAGACTAGCAAGACATGCCCATGCCTTCACTTTAGATGGCAAAATTAACCTAAAAAATGCTAAATATAAAGATGATTTTACAAAAATAGATAATGAATGCGATTGCTATGCCTGCAAACACTACACCAAAGCCTATATTAGACATTTAATCATAGCAAACGAAACATTTGGCCAAAGATTATTATCAATACACAATTTAAGATTCCTGATTAAAATATGTGAAAACATTAGAACCAGCATCAAAGAAGATAGATTCTTAGAATATAAAAACGAATTTATAAATAGATATAAAAAATAAGGAAGTGTTAAAATGAATTTAGAGGGAAAAGTTGCTTTAGTAACAGGCTCTACTTCCTCTTTAGGCAGTGAAATAATACGCGTTCTAGCCAAAGAGGGTGCTAACGTAGTAATTCATTACCACAATAAAAAAGAAGAAGCCTATGCCTTAGAACAAGAAATCAAAAATAAATATAACATAGATACATATGTAATTAAGTGTGATATAACTAACGAAAACGAAGTAGAAAACATGGTCGATAAAATACTAAAAAAATGTCAAAAAATAGACATTCTAGTCAACAACTCTGCCTATACCAAAGACACCCCTTATGAAGAAAAAACAAGTACATCATTCAAAAAAATACTAGATGTCAATATAATTGGCACATTCTTAGTAACCAAATACGTAGGAAGAACAATGCTCAAAAACAAGCAAGGAAAAATAATTAACATCTCTTCCAACAATGCTATCAATTGCTATTACCCTGAAAGCATTGACTATGACGCATCTAAAGCAGGTATCATATCCATGACCAAAAATATGGCCCTATACTATAAACCATATATTAATGTCAACTGCATATGCCCCGGCTGGATGGATACAGATATAAACAAAAATTTAGATACAACATTCAAAAAAGAAGAAGAAAATAAAATATATCTGCATAGATTTGCCAAAACCGAAGAAATCGCTAACGTTGTAGCCTTCTTAGCCAGTGATAAAGCAAGTTATATCAACAATACTATTATAAAAATAGATGGAGGTACCAATGGATAAAAATAAAATAATTGAATTAGTTAATAGTTGTGAAAAAGAATGCACCCATATCTTTGAAAACATTAACAAAATAGAATACAATAACAGCCAAAAAGTACTTGATGCATTCCACGAATACCACTTACAAGATACCGATTTTGTAAGTTCAACCGGATATGGTTACGACGATGTAGGAAGAGACAAAATAGAAAAAATATTTGCCCACATCTTAGGAAGCGAAGATGCCCTAGTTAGAAACCAATTCATATCAGGAACTCACGCTCTAACCGTAACACTATTTGGCTTACTAAGACCAAACGACACCATGCTATCGATAACAGGAAAACCATATGACACTCTAGATGAAGTAATTGGTATCATTGATAACCAAAGTTCCCTAAAATCATATGGAATAAACTATGAAGAAATAGACTTAATAAATGATGATTTCAATTATGACCAAATAGAAAAAAAATTAAAAGAAAAACATATCAAACTAATCGAAATACAAAGAAGCAGGGGATACTCAAAAAGAAAAAGCCTAACTATAGATAAGTTAGAAAAAGTAATTAGTTTCATTAGAAAAATAGATAAAAACGTTATCATCATGGTTGACAACTGTTATTGCGAATTTGTCGAAGATAAAAGCCCTATCGAAGTAGGAGCCTCAATAATCGTTGGTTCTCTAATCAAAAACTTAGGAGGTGGGATTGCCTCAAATGGTGCTTACGTAGCGGGAAGCAAACAACTAATCTCTTTAGTCGCAGATCGTCTAACAGTACCAGGACAAGGCAAAGAAGTAGGACCATCCCTAGGAGCCAACAAAACATTATTACAAGGCTTATTCTTTGCCCCAAGTGTTGTATCCTCAAGTGTCAAAGTAGCTATTTTAACTAGCTTAGTATTAGAAAAATTAGGCTTTCAAGTATCACCAAGATATGATGAAGAAAGAGCCGACATTGTCGAAGCAATAACATTTGCCAGTGCTGATAAACTCATCAAATATATTCAAGGTATTCAAAGTGCATCTGCCATCGATGCTCATGTCTTACCGATTCCAACTGATATGCCAGGGTATAACCACCAAATAATCATGGCCTCAGGATCATTCACCCAAGGTTCATCCATCGAACTATCATGTGATGGTCCAATGAAAAGTCCTTACATTGCTTATCAACAAGGCTCCCTAACATATACATACGGAAAACTAGGCCTAATCAAATCTCTTGAGGTACTATATGAAAATAAATAACTGTGAAGTTAGTATAGATAACCTAATTCACTTAAATGAAACAGCCCTAATAAAATATCATTTTAACGACATATATTTAAATGAAAAACAGATAGATATTTTAAATAAATATCAAATTAATTATAAAAAATATAATCAATTAAGTGAATTAATTTTTGATATTGAACAATATCTATATAGTAATAATAATCTAGATGACTTAGAGTGGGTAAGTGAAAATTTAGCTGAATTTAATTATTATCATAATACTAACAAATAATTGTTAGTATTATTTTCTTTTGATAGTTTATTATAACTTTATACTATTATAGCAATAAAAAAATAGACACTCTCAAGTATTTATAGAGTGTCTTTTCTAAAACTTTTAGAGGCGACATTCACTTGCACAATTAAATGCTCCTCTTTTTTTATTTTATGCAAAACATTTTGCTTACATACTAATAATAGCATAATTTTTTATATTTGTCAAAAAAAATAATAAAATGTGTTATAATTATCTAAAGGTAGTTGATTTTATGAAAAAATATTATTATATAGTATTTATTATTATTATTATTTTACTAACAAGTTTAATCTTAATAAAAAATAAAACCCATAAACTCACAGTCATCATGGCAGGTGATACACTTGTTACTCAAAATACCTTAGATGATGCGTACAACGAAAAAACAAATACATATAATTTCAAACCAATGTTTAAAAGAATAAAAAACTATATAAAAAACTATGATATAAAATATTATAACCAAGAAACTTCCATAAGTGGCAGTCAATTTGCTTATTTAGGTTATGACTGCTATAACACCCCAAGTGAATTTGGACTAGATATGATAGACACCGGTTTCAACATGATAAGCCTTGCCAATAACCATACCTTTGATGGAGAACTAGGCGTAGTAAATGGTCATAGATATTGCTATAAAAGTGAACTTGGCGCCTCCAATTCAGTAAAATTTTGGAATAAACAAAAAGATGTCTATACATCAGGAAGTTACCTTAACCAAAAAGATAGAGATAATATTGTTATAAAAAAGAAAAATGGTATTACCTATACACTTTTAAGTTACACCTACGGATTAAATATACCTGAAGGTTACGAAGAATCACCTTATTTAGTCAATATCTACAGTGATGAACAAGCAAAAAAAGATATAGAAAAAGTAAGAAATAAAGTTGATGTAATCTTTGTATCAATGCACTGGGGTGAAGGTAATGAGTTAGGTATTACCCCCAACGAAGAACAAAAAAGACAAGCTAAATACTTAGCTTCCCTAGGCGTTGATATAATAATAGGTCATCACCCTTATGGAATACAACCAATAGAAAAAATAAATAATACTTTAGTATTCTATTCACTTGGTAGAATTATTTCTTCCAAAACATATGAATATGGAGACTATTTATACGTAATAGGACTCCTAAGTGAACTAACTATTACTAAAAAAAACAATAAAATCAAAATAGAAAACACCAACAACGAACTAATCTATAACTATTATGATGAAAACTATAAAAACAATGAAATCATACCATTTAGTGAAATGAACACAAATTATAACAAAGACTATATTAGACTATATGAAAAATACAGTAAAATAGTTAGATTATATAATAACAATGTAATCATAAATAATATTAAATAATTACATAGATAATATATTAATAATTTCCTTTTAATTTATCATAGGATTCATTTATAAATATATTATCTTTTTTATAATATATTAAACCATTCTTTTCATAATTATTTAATTCCTTCTTAATATTAATATTTCTATTATTCTTATAATAATTAGATAACATATTAATCGTAGTATTTTCTAAATCAAAAAGTAAATCATATATATTATCTATTTTCATATCATATATAATTTCTACTTCCTCATTAGTTAATATCTTATTAGGATAAATAATATATAAAAATATCTTATCCACTAAATCAAAGAAATTATTTACATCACTTATATCATATAACTTATTAAAACAACTCTTTAAACTCTTAAAATTACCATTAATATTAGAATTTATCAAAGCATCAAAACATCCTAATGCCTTTATTTTATAAGCAACATTATAACCAATAGAATATGCACGATTAGTCCTTTTATTTATATTTAAATCATTATCTAACATAAACATCATAAAAGGCTCTTTTTCATATAAAACTAATGAAGTAAACTCAATATAATTAGTTATTTCTTGTGATACTATATAACTCATTCCTTCTTCTAATAAATAATTTCTATTATAATAATAATCATAATCATTTAAACCTAATTTTTCATTCTTAAAATCTCCAAGAGAATGTAATATCTCATGTGTCAAAAGAGGAACTAATTCATTATAATTATTCTCATTCTCACTTTCCTTTAAATTAATAGTAATATTTCCACTACTATTAAATGCTCTATTATAAAGATTTTTGTTTGGATTATTACTATCATATGGTACATACTTAATACTATTAATATTATTAAATAAATTAATTATTTCCTTATCCGTTAAATAATTCCTTAAATCAGGAATTATTCTTTTAAATATCTTAGTTGATAACTTATCATATTTATAATCATTATCTTTCATAATAATAGAATTAATAAAATTAATTTCCTCTTTCTTTTTTTGTTCATTTTTAATAAATAATATTCCAAATATACCAACTATAATAATTATAACAATTATATATAAATAATATTTTCTTTTAAAACACATATAACCACCAATTAAATTCTATCATAGTATACAAACAATTTCTAGTATATTATTAATTTACAGCATTTTTCGACATTTTTCTAAAATGTTATTGACAGTTATAAATAAAAATAGTAGAATTAATATGAAAGTAAAAGATATGTGAGGTGTTTAAAATGAATTCAATAAAACACAATACACGTACATATGTATGGGAAGAGCTTAAACATTATATTATTTTAAACATAAGAAATAATTATATCAAATTAAAACTAAATAAAGGATTAGTATTTTTATGCTAGGCCATTATTTAGTTTTTTTGTAGTTAATTATAGAAAATAGGAGTGAATGATTATGAAATTAAAAAGAAATAAGTTGTATGTAGTTTTATTTATGTTATTTTGCTTGTTATCAAACAGCAGTATTATAAAAGCCGAAGAATATACTTGTGATAAGGAAGAATATGCAATATATAAAAAGTTAGCAGACCAAATAAAAGTCAGTTTCAAAAGAATGGATAACTATTACAATGAGGATGGTTCTGTTAATAAAGATTATTACATGATAGAAGTAAATGGCTTACACGAAAGACTTGCTTTATTTAATTATGAAATACCTTTAGGAATAAGTGGATTAAATGCTGATGATGGTAATTATACCACGTATGGTATTAAAAATGGAACGTATACATTTTATGTAAAAGCTTTCAGTGCTTATTGTAAGAATGAAATATTTAGAACTATAACTATTAATATTCCTAAATATAATGTTTATGCTGATAGAGAAGAATGCAAAGACGTCGACAAGAATAAATTTGTATTATGTAATGAAAACTATCAATTTGAAATAGAGGAAGATACTTTTAATAAAAGATTAACTCAATATAAAAAAGATAATAAAGCAAAAAATATAAAAGTCTCTAAAGATGACAACAAGAAAGATACAATAGATATTAAAAAGACTTGGTTAGATAAACTAATTGATTTCTTTAAAGAATACTATATATTCTTAATACTAGGAATAATTATATTGATTATTGGAATCATAGTATTACTTAAAAAGAAAACTAATGGTAAAAAGAAACTAATAAAGAAAAATAATTTCAAAATAGAGGTGCAAAGTAATGAAAAAAAATAAATTATATTTAAATATATTAATATTAATTATTTGCTTATTACCTTTAAAAAACGTTAATGCAGAGATGTGTAGATTTAAATCAGTTACGACAATGATGAAATATTGTGATAAAAATAAAACAAATTGTACACCCTTTATGCTCCCTGGTAATCAAGGAGGAGATGGTATTTATAATACTGTTGTATTAAAAGAAACATGTACTGGCGATGGGTGGACAATCAAAGAGACATCAAGCGGTAGTTTATGTGTAAAGGGTGATTGTAGTAATGAAGAAGTCGAACAAGCCTCATATGAGACCAACGGGGAATGTAGTACAGTTAATAATGCCTCTTATGCAAATAGATATGATCAAATATTATTAGCAGATGTTGAAAGTTCTTTAGAGTGTATGGCATATGGGTATTATTCATATGTTGATGGACCTTTAATTGTTAAAGTAAAAGCAAATGAATCACATAAGTTAAATCTTAGTCAAGCAAAATCATTAGTTAGTGATAAAGTAGGTTCTATGTTTTCTCCAGGAACAGGAGTTTATTTTGAAGTAAAATATGATGGATCCATTGACTGGGAAACATTAGTGGACTGTCCTAAACAATATTATTACAATTGGGAGGCTGTTGGCTCTTGGACAGAGACAACTTGTGGAGAATCACCTAGTCAAGCATACCTTGATCATCAAGAACCGAAAAAGAGTAAATCACGTGCTAAGAAAAAAGAAAAACATTGTGGTGATCTAGGACCTTGTCAATCCAAGGAAGAAACAGATAAACTAGTTGAGATATATAATAAAGTATGGCATCCACATTATGCCTCTGCATCATATCTTGAAGAAACGTGGACCTATACTGGTTCTTATAGGGGTGATTATCCATGTGAATGTGTGCCACAATATAAACCAGTAAAAATACCAGATGGAAAAGGCGGGTTCATAGCTGGTGAGGAGTATTGTGGATGTGAATATCCTTGTGAAAGACTTTATTGTGATACATACACTGTTACAAGTTATGATTGTGTTCAACACGAGGGTAAAAGACATTCGGCATGTGATAAAGTAGAAACCTCTGTAACACCCTCAACAATCAAATCAGAAACTACAGTTACTACCAAAACTACCACAGGCGATGATATACAAACTTTAGGGCCTATGGTACCAGATGAAAATAATAATTCAAAAACAGTTAAAGCCTTAAGTGGTAATATTAGAAACTTTTATACATTTACAGTTCCAAAGGCCTATATTAATATTAAAAACACTGAAATTAAATATGTATGGAATAGTAATTATAAAAATTATTCATTAACAGGTAAGTTTAATCAAAAACAATTTAGTGAATATAACAATAAACTATGGCAAAATATTAGAGATGGATATTATATACCAGTAAATGCAATACCAGAAAGTAATGCAAAAGTAGTATTTGAAGCAGGAACTGGCACTGATAATACAATGGGATATACGATTAAAGTTAAAGTTGATTCGCCATATATATATGGTGAAGTATTTCCAATAAATAAAAGTCCTAAAAAAATATCATCAACATTAACATCTAACTTTGGAGATGAATCTTGTGGATTTGGTGTTACAATACCAGGTTGCCCTAAACATGACTGTGGACCATCTGGAGGAACATGTAATCCAAAAACTGACGAATATAAATGTTGTAGAAATTCTGCATACCTAAAAAAACATCCTGAATATTATAAAAACTGTGGGATGAAAGACTTTTATGTCTATAGACAAATAACCTTAGGAGACCCATTCCCAAGTAGAAATGCTGGTAATAACTGGAAAGAATGGTATGAAAGTATTACTAATAAAGCAAAACTAAAAGATAGTTATAATAAGTTAGAATATAGTATAGATTTAACAAATGACCTAATTTCAAAAATAAGAGGCTATAATAACAAATCAGGAAATGAATACACCTCATGGACTCAAATAAATAATGATGGAAGTTCTAATTTCTTAAAAGATGGTACAAGTAGCAGTATATCTATTGGAAACAATTTTAAATATAACTCAACATATTATAATTTAGGATGTGGACCTAACAATCAAGAATTTGAATGGTGTACACAAGAAAATACTAGTAATTAGTATGCTTTAAAAAGAAGAAGAAGAGAACTTATTCGTTTTCTTCTTCTTCTTCTTCTAAATCTTCTTCCATGTCATAATCAGCATCCTCTAAAGAACTTTCTTCTTTAGTAACATCATTTACATCTATTTCATGGCATTTACATTTAGAATCATTTTTTTTCTTTTTCATTCTATCACCATTTATAATTATGACCAATTTTTAAAAATATATACGTTTTTATCTTTTCTTTTTGTTAAAAAAAATGTATAATTAAGGAAAGAATTAGGAGTGATATTTTGAGCAAAATAGTAAAAATACCAAATATAAAAAAAAGTACAAGCAATAAAAAAATAGTAGAACACACCAAACCACAAGTAATATATATACCACTTGAAAGCAAAAATGGTGTCAAATATACACATTTAGTTAAAGAAGGAGATTATGTTTACAAAGGCAGTGTCATTGCCATTAACAAAAGCATTAACTTCCCAATCCATTCCTCAGTATCAGGTTATGTTGTTTCAGGAAACAAAAGAATAATTAACAATGGTAATAAAATTAAATGCATTGTTATCGAAAACGACTTCAAAGAAAAATACGAAGATAGAAGAGGCTACAAAAAAGATATTAGTAATTATTCTAAAGAAGAATTTTTAGAAATGCTAAGAACTCATGGCATCACAGGACTAGGAGGCAGTGATTTTCCAACATTCATTAAATATAAAATATGTGATAACTATAAATGCTTACTAGTAAATGGAGTTGAGTGCGAACCATTTGTAACTGCAGATTATGCTTTAATGAAAGAAAAAACCGATGAAATATTAGAAAGCATCGATGCCATCTTAGAAATAATGAACATTAAAGAAGCCTATATAGCCATTAATGAAGAGTATACTGATGTAATTAATATTTTTAATAAACATTTAGGAACATATCCAAATATCAAATTATCCTTAGTTAGAAATGGTTATCCTAATGGATGGGAAAGAAACACAATAGATGAAGTATTTGGACTTAAATATAAAAAATATCCTACCGAAATTGGCATTCTAGTAAGCAACGTATCTACCATTTATGCTATTTATGAAATGCTAAAATATAATAGACCACTAACCGAAAGAGTAATCACCATAACAGGACCATCTATTAAAACACCATCCAATGTTAAAGTAAAAATTGGAGCATCAATAAATGAAATGATAGACAATATTGGAGGATATAAAAAATTAAATAAACCATTACTAATTGCCGGAGGACCAATGATGGGCACGAGCATTCCCACTGACGAATTAATTGTTACCAAAGATTTAAACTGTGTCATTGTCATGGAAGACAACTTTGCTAAACCAACCGAATGTATTTCATGTGGTAAATGTGCCAGTGTTTGTCCAGCAAACCTAATACCAATCTTAATCAAACAAAATATAAATGATATAAGCATCCTAAAAAAATTAAAATGCACTGAATGCATCGAATGTGGCCTATGTTCTTATATTTGCCCAGCTAAAATAGAACTAAGAGAATATGTCAAAGAAGTCAAAAACAAACTTAGAACGGAGGCAAAATAATGAAATTTCAAGAAAGAACAGGTAACTATTTAAAAAGTAATAACACCACTAATAAGATAATGAATAACTTTATCATTGCTCTAATACCTATCATAATATATAGCTTTTATAAAAATGGTATCATGGCATGCAAAAATAATTTCAATATCTACACCTTATTTAAACCACTTATAATGTTAATCGTATCGATTATCACTTCTTATCTAACAGAATATATTTGGTTTAGAATAAAAGAAAAAAATAAAAATACCAAATATCTAATAAAAAATAGCCATGGTATTATCCCAGCTATAATGCTCACCCTAATATTACCAATAAACACCCCAATCACAGTACTTATATTAGGTAGTATCTTTGCCTCATTTATTGGCAAACTAATCTATGGAGGCATAGGCAAAAACATCTTTAATCCTGCCTTAATAGGAAGACTATTCATTATCACTGCATATTCATCCTTAATCATGAATGCCGGTGGCTACTTAAATGACTATGAAAAAACAATAGATGCCATCAGTGGAGCCACTCCATTAACAAATTTTGACAACTTAAAATACTTAGGAACCTATGATACCGTAGTTAAACCTTACGGAGGATTACTAAACTTCTTTATTGGAAACATCCCTGGAGCAATAGGTGAAACAAGTGCCCTCTTATGCATTATTGGTTTTATTTATCTAATAGTAAAAAAATCAGTGAAATGGAGAATCCCAATATATTATATCCTAACTGTCTTTACTATGACCACCATTATTGGCTTACTTAATGGAGTGGGACTATGGTATCCAATGTTTCAAATATTAAGTGGAGGCTTATTCTTCGGGGCCATCTTCATGGCAACCGATCCCGTTACCAGTCCAATCACTGACTATGGCCAAAAAATATATGGACTATTACTAGGACTCCTAACAGTAACACTAAGATACCTAACACCATATCCTGAAGGAGTACTAACCTCAATTCTAGTAATGAACCTATTCGTACCAATTATCAACAAAATATCTATAAACGTAAGATTTTCCAAAATACTTAAAACCTCATATACAATCTTTATATTAACCATAATCTTTGTAATGACCATGATAATTTCTGTTAATGTCAAAAAAATAAACAACGTAGTAGAAGAGAAAACTAATTTACAAGTAATAAATAAAGAAGTAAACCAAGATAGTACCATCTATGAAGTAAAACATAAAGGGTTTATGAGCCCAGATTCCATCCATGCTAAAATAACCATCAAAAACAACAAAGTAACAAACATTGAAATATTAGACACACTAGACCATTATTATGATAGCATGATTAAAAATACCAATTATTTAGACAAACTAATTACTAATCAAAACAACCTAGATACCATCGATGCCATCAGTGGAGCAACCTATACTTCTAAATATCTAAAAGAAATGGTAAAAGATACATTAAAGTATCACAAAGGATAAGATAACATGAAAAAAGAAAATATAAAATCAATTTTAGTATTAACAATACTAGCTTTCATCTGCTCATTAATACTATACATAGTATCATAAAAAACAAAAAAGAATAGGAGTAAAACAAATGAAAAGAATATTAAAAGAAGGACCTATATTTGGCTTAATGCTAGGACTATGTTCCTCCCTAGCCATAACTACAACCTTAGAAAATGCAATAATCATGGGTTTAAGTGTTACCCTAATCTTAGTCTTATCTAACATGATAATATCCCTTCTTAGAAGCATAATTCCTAAAACTATCATGATTCCAGCTTATATATTAATTATTTCCACCCTAGTAACAACATTAGATATAACTCTAAAAAATAACTTACCAATCATTTCTACTAGTTTTGGAATATATATCCCCCTTATAATTGTAAACTGTATCGTCCTAGGAAGAGCCGTCAACTATGCTTCAAAAAACAAAGTATTACCAAGCATAAAAGATGGCTTCCAAATGGGTATATCATACACATTATCCTTAATGCTAATCAGTTTCATAAGAGAAGTATTAGGAACAGGTACGATTACCATAATAGATAAACTAAGCAGTATATTAGGCTTCAAACTAATAATCAAATTACCTAATATCGTCTTACTTAACAACCCAATATTTGTATCTTCCGCAGGGGCATTCCTAACATTAGGCCTACTCATGGCATTTCTAAACAGAGGTGGTAACAATGAAATTAATTAGCATATTCCTAAGTGCATTCCTAGTAGAAAATGTAGTCTTAACCAAATTCCTAGGACTATGCCCCTTCCTAGGAACATCCAACACCAAAAAAAATGCTATTTCCATGGGCTTATCCGTAACAACAGTAACAGTACTATCTAGCATTATTACATACCTAATCTATTACTTAATCTTAGAACCGACAAACTCTACATACTTAACCAATACCATGTTCATCTTTGTAATCGCCTCGAACGTTCAAATATTAGAAACAATAATCAAGAAAAAAAACAAAAAACTATACGAAAACCTTGGCATATATTTACCCCTTATCACCACTAACTGTGCAGTTCTAGGAATAAACCTATTAAACATCAGCAACAATTACAACTTAATAGAAACAATTATTTATAGCTTAGGCAGTAGTTTAGGATTTACCTTTATCTTATATTTATTTTCTACCATAAGAGAAGAACTAGATAAAAAAGAAATAAATAACAATTACAAAGGAGTACCACTTGCTCTTATAACAATCGCTATTATGGCCATGTTATTTGCAAGATTTACCATAGGATGATTGCTTTAATATTACTTATTTTATTAATTATATTAACAATGCATTTATATAAAATAAACAATAAAAATAATAAATGTGATTTAAATTGTAAGAATTGTAGGTGTTTTAAAAAATGATAGGCATTATTATATTTACGATTATAGCCTTTATAATAAGCATTATATTAGTAAACGTATCAAATAAAGTAGATAAAAACATTGATAAAAAAGAAGAAATACTTAATTTACTTCCTCATTACAACTGTGGTGCATGTGGTTTCCTCAACTGTGCCGACATGGCTTCAAAAATACTTGAAAACAAAGATAATATCTTAAAATGTAAGCCCATGAAAAATAAAGAAGAAGTAATAAATAAAATCAATGATATATTAAAATAGCATATACTAAAAAACAAGGATATCCTTGATTTTTTTTTAAGCCTTATAACTCTTAAGAATAATATTCATATAAGTAAATTTAATATTAGAAGAACCAGGATTTTCAATACTTGTTTGCAATTGCAAAGTCGCCGGACCAACTATATCAACCATATTTGTCTCTGAAAAATCCATATCAGGTGTTGCCCCTTTTTCTAAATCAAACACTAAATCATTTACTTTTTCATTTGCCGTTATATTTTGTAAAAAGAAAGAAGCCCCATTATCATTTGTTACCCCAGAAATTCTACCGCATAAAGTTATTTCAAGAATACTAGTTCTTTTAATCTTAATATCTGTCCCGTTTTCAAGAGCAAATATATCACTATTACCAGGAATAATACGACTTCTACCTAAAGAAACGGTTCCTGCATTTTGAGTATCCATAAAGCTAACAAAAGCAACACCATCATATGAAGTAGGTCCCATCGTACCCGTTGGACCAATAGGACCAGTATCTCCTTTCTCGCCAGTATCACCTTTTGGACCTGTAGGACCAGTATCGCCCTTTAAACCACGTTCTCCTTGAATACCTTGTATCCCTTGAGGACCAACTAAACCAGCATCGCCTTTATCACCCTTAGGACCACGCTCTCCCTGTGGTCCCTTAACATTGCCAACATTTTTCCATTTATTATCATCAACATCCCAAACATATAAAAGACCACCAACTAAAAAACATTCGCCAACCTTACCAACAGGATGAGCCTTCTTCAAATCCTCCTCAGTATCAAAAGAGCCTTCAATAACAAGCCCATTTCCCTGAGGACCCATTGGCCCAGTCGGACCAACAATCAGAGTAGGGAATATACCCGCTCCATGTAACTTTTCTCTAATCTTACTATTCTCAATTGCTCTATCTACGATATTATTATTCATATTTCACCTCGCTACTTTATTTTATGTATTAAAGATAATTGTTTATATAATATTTAACTATATTTTTATCCTTTTGCTACGCTGTTATAGTTCTAAAAACTATATAAGAAAAATAATTCGTTTTATATATCATATAATATCTCATTTATTATTTTTCTTATTTGCAAAATTCTTTCTTTCATAAATTCAGGATAATCCTTAAACCACTTTATATTAAGTGGAGATGGATGAGGTAATACAATAGCTAATTTCACATTTTTTTAAATTGTCTACTAAACTATCAAAATCTTCTTTCATATTTTTTTATTAACTCTCCATCAATCAAAATATTTTTTATTGACTTTAAAACAAATTCCTTATAACCATAATAGTAAAAGTCAAAAATGAATAAAAGAATTATAAATTTTTATTCTTATAACTAACAAAAGTATTTACTAAAAGCATTGCCACAGTCATTGGTCCTACCCCACCAGGAACAGGTGTATACATATAAGATTTTCTTTTAGCATTTATTGATACATCACCACATATTTTCCCATTCACTTTATTAATACCAACATCTATAATAATTACTCCATCTTTAACCATATTTGCCCTAATTAAATTTTTCTTTCCCACCGCAACAATTAAAATATCAGCACTCCTTGTATAATCCCCCAAATTCTTTGTTTTACAGTGGCATATTGTAACCGTAGCATCTTTTTTCAAACATTCTTGCAATATTGGTTTTCCAACTAAATTACTTCTTCCTACAACAACCACATGCTTACCTTTAAGTTTTATTTTATAAAAATTAAGCAAATACATAATTCCTTTAGGAGTACAAGGAATAAATCCATCACTACCATTTATTACATGACCAACATTAATATCAGTTAAACCATCAACATCTTTTAAATAACTAATCTTATTTACAATATTTCTCACATTATACATATCAGGAAGCGGTAACTGGCAAATAATTCCATCAACAGTACTATCATTATTTAACTCATTTATCTTATCAACAATTTCCTTCTCACATCTCCCCTCCTCATAGGGGTAATGTCTAAAATTCATACCTATATACTTACAAGCGTTTTCTTTATTTCTAATATATATACTACTAGCATCATTATTACCCACACTAATAACACACAAACAAGGTTTATTATTACATAATTCTATTTCACCCTTCAATTTATCCTTAATTTCTAAACTTATTTTTTTACCATCCATAATCATTTCAATCACCACACATAATATACTAAAAAAGAAACAAAAAATCAATTAGTTTCATTTTTTCTACTCGTTTTTGATACTAAATTAACAGGTAATTTCATTTTCATAAGCACAACATCATTAATCATATCGTTAACCATTTCATCAAATAAGAACTCCTTAAACACACAAATCATCTCCTAACAAACCAATATTACCACTTTTTAAAACATAAAACATCAATTTCGACAAATAATCTAATATTTAGAACCAATACTGAATATCATAATGTATTTTATCACAAACTTTTTTCAAAATATGGACTTTATCTCATATTTTTGATATAATTTTTATGGTGATACAAAATGCATACTATGAATTATACAAAACAAAAAAACAATTACATTAACTATGCTAACCGTGGTATGCAACTAGAAAATGATATCAACGAAACAAATCTATATTATAAGAACTTTGATATTGCCTTAATCTACAAAAAACCAACACCAATCAAAGTTATTAAAATGGAATACCCTTACAAAATAAAAGAAGGAATATTTGAAACGCCATCTACCCTAGATTATAATGGTATATATAAAGGAAGATATCTAGACTTTGATGCCAAAGAAACTAACAGCAAAACCAGTTTCCCTCTATCAAATATTCATAAGCACCAAATAGAACATATAAAAAAAGTTATATTTCATCAAGGTATTTCATTTATTATAGTAAGTTTCACATCACTAAATGAAATTTATCTATTATTTGGAAAAGACTTATTAGATTTTATAAATAATAACAAAAGAAAATCTATACCACATAGTTACTTCAAAGAAAAAGGGCATCTAATTACCTTAAAATATGCCCCAAGAATTGATTATTTAAAAGTAATAGATAAATATATGGAGGTAAAATGAAAAACTATATTGATAAAATTAAAAATACATTTATTAAAACAAAAGATTATCTTATTGCCAAGATAAAAGCATTAAAAACTAAAGACTATATCATCATCAGTGCTTATTTAATACTAAGTATAGCCTCATTTATATTGCTTAAAAATTTTAGATTAATAATACTATTTACAATAATAATCTTAGTATATTACATTGGAGGATATTTTATGAAAAAAAAGAATAAAAACAAAAAAGAAAATAAGAAAAAATCCAATATTTGGAAAAAAATATTAATTATCTGTTTGTTTCTAGCAATATTCGCAATTATTGCATTTGGACTCTTTTGTGCTTATATTGTTCTTACCACAGAAACATTTAATCCCAATAAACTAACTTCTCGTGAATCAAGTATCATATATGACAAAGAAGGTAATGAAATATACACTTTAAGTAACAATCAAAATGATGATGTCGAAAAAAGAATTAAAATTACGTATGATGATTTACCTCAAGTTTTAGTAGATGCTTTGATTGCTACTGAAGACTCAAGATTCTTTCAACATAAAGGTGTTGACCTTGCTCGTTTCCTAAAAGCATCCATTCTACAAGTACTTGGTCGTGATGCTGGAGGAGCCTCAACCTTAACCATGCAAGTATCTAAAAATAGTTTTACCAATACAACAAGTACTGGTATAAAAGGTATCATTAGAAAATTTAGAGATATTTATATATCCGTATTTCAAATAGAAAAGAAATATACTAAAGAAGAAATAATAGAATTTTACTTTAACAATAACCTTCTTGGAGGAATTAACTTTGGTGTTGAACAAGCAAGTGAATATTACTTTGGAAAAAGTGCCAGTGAACTTACCCTAGCCGAGGCCTCTCTCCTTGTAGGCATGTATCAATCTCCTAATGCTTATAATCCTTATAATCACCCTGAAGCAGCGACAAAAAGAAGAAAAACTGTTTTAAAACTAATGGTAAGACACGGTTATATTACCGAAGAAGAAGCGGCTATTGCTAATGCAATACCAGTAGAAAGTCTTGTTGTTAGAGACAGTGAAAATCAATCTTCAACCATACCATATCAAGGATACATAAACATGGTCATCGAAGAAGCCCAAAAAATTACAGGCAAAGATCCTAATACTACCCCAATGAAAATATACACTGCCTTAAATACTAATATGCAACAAACAATTGATGATATAATGTCAGGCAAAATATATACTTGGGATACCGAAAAAGTACAATCTGGTATTGCCATTGTCGATGTTAACACAGGTGAAATTGTCGCGGTAGGAGCAGGAAGAAACAAAGGACCACGTGATTACAACTTAGCCACAACCGCAAGAAGAATGCCTGGTTCAACTGCAAAACCTCTATTTGACTATGGACCAGCTATTGAATATGAAAACTATTCAACATATACATTATTTAACGATGAACCATGGACATATAGTAATGGAGTTAGTGTTGGAAACTGGGATGGAAAATATAAAGGTCTAATGACAATGAAATATGCTTTAAGCGTATCAAGAAATATACCAGCCCTAAAAACATTCCAACAATTAAAAAATAAAGACATTCTAAACTTTGTAACCAATTTAGGCATCAAACCAGAAATAGAAAATGGCTCCATCCACGAAGCCCATGCTATTGGAGGATTCACTGGAGTTACGCCTCTCGAACTAGCCACAGCCTATGCATCATTTTCTAACGGTGGTTACCACATTCAATCACACAGTATCAAAAAAATAGAATACATCGAAACTAAAGAAATAAAAGAATTTAAATACAAAAAAACAAGAGTCATGGCCGATTCTACCGCCTACTTAATAACAAATATGTTAGAATACGCTGTTAATTATCAATTTAACGGAGGAGCTAAAGTATCAGGCATGGCCGTTGCCGCCAAAACAGGTACAACTAACTATAGTGATGCAGATATTAAAAGATTGGGTCTAAGCAAAACAGCCATTCCAGATTTATGGACCGTAGCTTATACCCCTGAATATTCAATCGCGGTATGGTATGGTTATGAAAAAGCCGACTCAGAAAATCATTTAAAAAACAGTAACAACACACCAAAAGACAAAATAATGAAAACAGTTATGACAGCCATTCCAAAAACAGGATCTAAATTCAACATTCCATCAAGCGTCGTTAAAAGCAAAGTAGAAATGGGAACATGGCCAGCTCAACTACCAAGTGATTATACCCCAAGTGCCTTCATTACTGAAGAATGGTTTGTAAAAGGAACAGAACCAACCGAAGTATCGGAAAGATTTGCTAAACTAGATGATGTAAAATCACTAGAAGCCAAATATAGCAAAACTAACAACACCATAAAACTAACATGGAACCACACAACTCCAAACATTCTTTCCTCTTCATACTTAACTTCATATTTTAATCAAAACGTCTTTGGTAATGAATCCGCTAAATACTTACAAGAACGCCTAGATTATAATGCTGGTACACTAGGACCACTAAAATATCACATCTACTTAAAAGATGACAACAATTTAAAAGAAGTAGCTTCAACTACTAATAAAGAATACACCTACAAAATATCTATAAACGATACAAATACTCTAACATTCGTAGTTAAAGTTGAATATGAATATTTTAAAAGCAATGCCTCAAATGGTGTAACTAAAGAAATAAAAATAGATTCATCATCTATAACAGAAGAAGACAGTGTCGTTATGAAACTTATCGGAGACGAAATAGTTAACATCAAAAAAGGTGAAATATACAAAGAACCAAATCCAGGTATCAGTATCACCGAAGATAATATTAGCATATATAACATATGCACCATAAATATTACTGTTCAAACCAACAATAAAACTAAATCAGTGGCAAACAGTACAGAAGTAAGCAATTATATAAACGAAGCCGAAGTAGGAACCCATTATATTAAATATACTGTTAAATATGATGGAAAAACCTATACCAAAACAAGAACAATAAACATAACTGAATAAAACAGGTATTATTTACCTGTTTTTCTTTTATAATTACAAAATTCTTTTATCTTACATTCACTACATAAAGGAATAATTGCCTTACACTTATATCTACCAAACAAAACCAATTGATGATGTGTACGATTCCATCTTTCACGTGGAACCTTTTTCATTAATTTTCTCTCAACATCCAAAACACTATCCTTACTATTACTAATTCCTAATCTTTCACTCACCCTTTTTACATGAGTATCTACAGCCATCGCTGGCTCATCAAACAAAGTAGCCAAAACTACATTAGAAGTCTTATGGCCAACCCCCTTAATACCTTCCAGGAATTTTCTGTCATTTGGCACATAACCTCCATATTCATATATACTCTTAACTATTTCCTTAACAAACAAAGCCTTCTTACGATAAGTTCCTATCTCTCTAATAATATCTTCAATATCATTTATATCAGCATTCATTAATTTTTCCAAACTATCATACTTTTCAAACAAAACAGAAGTAACCTTATTAACTTTTTTATCAGTAGTTTGAGCACTAAGTGAAACTGCAATTAAAAACTCATAATCCTTATTATAATTAAGCTCACACTTAGCATCAGGAAATAAATAATCTAAATAATCATAAATATTCTCATTCATCTAACCAATTATAATCAAAAACATCAACATCCTCACCTTTTTTCTTGCGATATCGTTCCTTGTCCTTAATTACATCCTCCTTTGTCTTAATATTCTTCCTCTTCCATTCATATAATATTTTTTCAATATACCTTAATCCCGTTGCCCCATTATAAACCGCTTCCTTCAACGCCTCGATAATAAGTTCATTATTCATATTGGAATTAATCCATCCCTTAATAATTTCATATTCCATTGGAGATAAAGTTCTTCCAAACTCTTTCTCAAAAATGCCATAAATACCATCATCTTCCTCATCAACACAAATAGCACTCTTATCAATAGCAAGCCCAAGCAACTTACTATAAAGTAAATCTAAAGAAATATATTCTTCACTCTTACCATGACCATTCTTCTTGATATCAATAGAAATAATCCTCTTATCACATAAATTTGATATTATTTCCATAACCTTAAACTTATCCATATTTAAATCTAATGCTATCTTATTAGGATCATAACTACTATCATCACTCTTATTGAAAATCAAAATTAAAACAATTAATTCCTCTTCAGTTAAATTAAGTTTCTTATAATTATAAAACAAAATATTTGGTACCATCATAGGCCTATTCTTAATAAGTTCAATAATTAAATTACTATTATTCATAAGTTACCTCCTAATTTCTACTTCATTAATAAGTTTTTCATCCTCTATATCATAATAACTATACACTAAATAATAAGTATTCATAGACTCTTCTTCATACATAAGCATATTTCTTTTATAAACAATATCATATTTATTATAATTAATATTACCACGTTCTTTTTCCAAAACTAACTTATACTTATCATCAAAAACATACACCTTATCATTAGTCAATACTACATAATGATAATTATTCTTATTAACATAAACAATATCTTTAATTTTTGTCTTATTACTCACCTCATTAATTAAATCACCATCGTAATTACCCACGACAAAACATAATAAACAAAAAAATAAAGCAAATAACAAAACAATTCCAATTACTATTTTTTTCCACATATGCATACTAATCACTTAAGAATATTTTACCAAAGATATTAAAAAATGTCTAACTAATTAGACACCTTTTATACACAAATTATTCACTATACTTTTCTTTTATATACCTAACAATTTCTTCATATTCATTAATAACATTTCCATATATAATATCTTTTTCTAAATTATCCATAATATTCTTTAAATATGAAGAAGGCTTTATATTTAATATACTAGCAATCTCAATAGGGTGTATCTTAATATCACTCTTCGATAATATTGGAAAATTCTCTCTAATAACATTAATTTCCTTCTTATCAATTCCCTTAATATCTGCACATATAGTAGAAATATATAAACCATATTTATAAACATTATATTTATCTAATAAATCCAGTTTCACCAATTCCCTAACCTTCTTCATCTGTAATTTTTCTAACTTAGTAAATGGATATAAATTATCCACATCCAATTGACTCCATATTCCAACAATATTATCACAAACAATAACATCTTTTAACTTAGAAATATCCAAATACTTATCTAAACCTAAATCAAGTATTAACCTAATTCCCTTTTCCCTATTACTACTAGAAAATATCTTATCTAATTCCTCTTTTTTTCTATTATAAGATAAATTCTTTAATAAATAACCATATTTTTTTAAATAAATCATAGTCTTATCATCTATCTTAAAATCAAGTATAGTAGAAAATCTAATCGCTCTTAAAATACGAAGTGAATCCTCCTTTATTCTATATCTAGGATTACCCACTGTTTTAATAATATGATTATCTATATCACATCTTACATGAAGCAAATCAATAACATTATTATTACTATCAATACATAAAGTATTCATTGTAAAATCTCTTCTTAATAAATCCTTTTTTAAACTATTAATATATTTTATTTTTATTGGTTTTCGATTATTCTCATACTTTATATCTTTTCTTAAAGTAGTAATATCAAAAAAACACTTTTTATAAACAACAACAACAGAACCATAAGTATTAATAGGAATATTCTTAACATTAAATAAGTTAATTATATCCTTAGGTGTAGCACTTGTGCAAATATCAATATCAGTAGACTTTCTTCCCAAAATATAATCTCTTACAAAACCACCAACAATATATGCCGTATACCCATTACTTTCAAATATCTTTAAAATTTCAATAGCCTTCTCTAACATTAATTTATCACCTTTTCAAAAAAAAACCTTTAAGGTTTAGTTTAAAGATTCTTTTAATTTGCTACCTGCTTTAAATCCAGCTACAACTGAAGCAGCAATTTTAACTGGTTCACCAGTTTGAGGATTACGTCCAGTTCTAGCAGCTCTCTTTTTAGCGGTGAAAGTACCAAATCCAACTAAAGTAACTTTTCCTTCTTTCTTTAATCCTTTAGAAATTCCTTCTACCATTGCATCTAATGCTCTAGCAGCAGCAGCTTTAGATAAATCAGCATTTTCAGCAATGAATTCTACTAATTCTTGTTTTGTCATTTTTTAACCTCCATTATTTTTTAATAAGCATATGACATTAATAACATATCCTTACAACATAAAGATACCACGAAACATAAGTAAAATCAAGTTTTTTTTACACTATTTTACAAAAAAAAGCTAAATAACAATAGCAATCATGTTATTTGAGCCTTTATTAACAATTTTAGATAATGTTGTTCTTAATTTATATCTAATATTTTCAGGCATAATCGATAATTTTGCTTGAATTCCTTCCTGAACAATAACATCTAAACTTCTACCAAATATTTCACTTTTCCATATATCATTACTCTCTGGATCCTTCATCAAATAATTAATTAATTCCTTGGATTGTAACTCAGAACCAATAATTGGTTCAAAGGTACTCTCAACGTCAACTCTAATCATATGAATAGACGGAGCAATTGCCTTTAATTTAATACCATATCTTGAACCTTGCTTAATTACCTCAGGTGTATCCAACTTCATATCTGACAAAGTTGGCGAAGCAATACCATACCCCGTTTGTTTTACCATCTTTAAAGCCCCTTTAATTTGGTCATATTCTGTTTTAGCAATACTAAGTTCCTGAAATAAATTAAGTAAATTAGCTTTTGATGTAATATTAACCCCAATAATTTCATTTAAAACTTGATTATATAAACCACTTGGAGCCTCTAAATTAATTATAACCTCACCAGTTGATGCATCTACTTCTGCAACATAAGATTTACTAATACAATCACAATCATTAAAATGACTAGTAATACTTTCAATATCTCTTAATTTATTGACCTCAATAACACTTTCTTTAATCTTATCAATATACATTTTCTTTAAACTATGATTATGATTTAAAACTGCTATCCACTCAGGCATATTAACTTTAACCATTGATATAGGAAATTCATATAAAGCCTCTTTTAAAATCATGTACATATCCTTCTCTTGCATAGATTCTACATTCATAGGCATGACTGGAACATTATAAGTTTCTTTTAAATTTAAAGCCATTTTCTCCGTTTCAGGTAACATAGGATGAGCCGAATTTAAAATAACTATAAAAGGTTTCCCAATTTCTTTTAATTCCTCAATAACTGTTTTCTCAGCCTCGATATAATCAGCACGTGGAATCTCTCCAATAGAACCATCAGTAGTCATTACAATACCAATTGTTGAATGGTCTTTTATTACCTTCTCTGTTCCTATTTCAGCAGCCTCTACAAAAGGAATGGCCTCATCATACCAAGGTGTCCTAACCAATCTAGGGCCATTTTCATCCTCATAACCCTTCGCTGCAGGAATAACATAACCAACACAGTCAACCATTCTAATATTAGCAGTAAAATCGCCAACGTTTATTTTAGCCGCTGTACCAGGAACAAACTTAGGCTCGGTAGTCATAATAGTTTTACCTTGTGCTGCCTGTGGTAACTCATCTAATGCCCTTTTCCTTTCATATTCATCTTGAATATTAGGAACAACTAAAGTTTCCATAAATCTTTTAATAAATGTACTCTTCCCAGTTCTAACAGCCCCGACTACACCTAAATATATATCCCCATCAGTCCTTTTAGCAATACTTTTTATAACTTCTATTTTTTCCATAAATACCTCACTCTCTTATCACTAAATACTATGAATAAAAAAAATAAATATGAAAAAATAATCAAAAAAAAAAGATACTTTTTAAAAGTACCTTAAATAACATATAAAAATATTGAAAAGAAGAAAAGTACTGAAGCAAAAAGAACAAACAAATGAAATACCGAATGCATATACTTCTTTTTCTTACCTAATCCATAAAATATTGCCCCGACAGTATAAAGAACACCAGCAGATAACATTAAGAAAATACCTTCCATACTAATAGACCTTAATAAATATTTAAAAGAAAATATAATCATCCATCCCATAATAATATACAAAAACATAGATATTTTTTTATATTTATTTAAATCAACAGCATTTAAAACTATACCAATAGTAGCACAAGCCCAAATAATACCAAACATAGTCCATCCAATATTCTTAGGTAAAACCACTAAAACATATGGCGTATAAGTACCTGCAATAAGCAAGAAAATGCTACAGTGATCAATTATTCTAAACACCCTCTTTGCATTATTAACTTTTAAAGAATGATACATTGTTGACATTGTGTATAAAATAATTGATGTTGTTCCATAAATACAACTACTAACAATAGCATAAACATCATTATGCTTCGCACTAAAAACAATACATAAAACCAATGCTACCACGGATAACAAAGCACCAATACCATGACTAATTGCACTTACAAGTTCTTCACCCAAAGTATACTTAGGTATCTCAATTCTATCCTTTAAACTCATATAACTTCCTCCAACTATTTTTATCTAGTATAACATATTATTTCTTAATTACAAAGACAAAACTTGTATTATCAGCATTACCTGAAGCAAAACCATGATAATTCTTACTTAATTTAACTAAATTCTCTACTCTTTCACTATAAGAATTTACCTTTAAAACATATTTAGATAACTCCGTTACACCCTCATTATTAAACTTAAGAATACCATTTGCTAAATTATTAATACCATCCAAATATAATTTAGAATTATTATTTACAACACAATGTCTTTTAAGAAAAATTTCCATATTACTATCAATTGAAATAATATTATCTTCCAACTTACCAGTTTCACTTCTTAAAGCCTTAATATTACTAAGTAAATTTTTAGTATCATTAGTAGTTTTCATAATCATTTGCAATAACTCAGTAATAAATTCATTATTAGTTTTCAAAAGAGTTATTAACTCATAAGAATCCTTAACCAAAGCCTTTTGTTCATCAGTACCATCAAAATAAATATTACTTAATGTTTCATAATCCATTCCAGTTTTCTCAAGTAAATTACTAATTGTCTTATCATTAGTCTGTATTAAAGTATTTAACTTATTTATCTTATCCTTATATTCACTAGCATTTAACTTACTTAAATTATCCTCCAAACTTAAAATTTACTTAGCAAAATTAGATGGAACAATAATAAAAGCAAAAGTTCCTAACTCAAAATCATCTGTTAAAATATCTTACCCTTTCATTGTCTCAATATCACTAGGTAAATAAATCAGCAAATTATAATTTACTCTTGTATTCTTATAACCTATAAAACTAGGTATTAATAATAACAATGATACAATTACTATCATACGACTATTCCTAGTAATAAAATTAGCTATCTTTTTCATAATCTTCCTCCTTCTCTTCGTATTTTATTCTTAATTTAAAAAAAGTACCACTCACAAAACTAACACTCTGTATGATAAACAACTTTTGTCTAAAATTGTATTGATAAATAAATAACTTTTGTCGTTTATCTTTACAAATGTATCAAAAAAAAACATATAATATCAATATATCTAACTATCAAATGCAAACCAAAAAACTACAACAACATAGTAAAAACAAGGAAAAAATAATAAATATTAAAAACAATCTATTTATTAAACAACCAAATAAAAGAAAGAAGTGATAAAAACATGAATACAAAAAATGATTTAAGAATCATTAAAACAAGACGCCTATTATATGACAGCTTAATTAATTTAATGAAAGATAAACCCATCGAAGAAAAAGGAAAAATATATACCTCAATTATGATAAATAATAAAAATAGCATCACCATGGACATGGTATATGATGCTCTCAATGAAGATGTAAAAAAAAGACTAGCCAGCTTTGATGCCCCTAGTCATATCCCCATCGAAATAGTATCAAAATTTTATATTGGTGCTGTTTTCAATATTGGAATCGAATGGTTAAAAAACAGAAATAAATATACCAAAGAAGAACTAATTAAATATTTAGAAGAATTAATTCCTAATAATGCCTGGTAAAACAACTAAATACTCTGTTTCTTCTTTAATGAAGTAATAAATACTGTACTTTTATTATCAAGAATACTATCTATAATAACATTCTCTAGCTTACTCTTAATTATCTTATCAACCTTTCTAGCTCCAAAATCATAATAATTAGAAAGTTCTACTATTTCATTAACAGCATTCTTACCTATTTTTATAGTAACATTTGCATACTTTTTCTTTAAAACATTTATTTTATTCTTAATAATATTCCTAATATTCTCCTCAGTTAAATGATTAAATAAAATAATATTATCAATACGATTAACAAAAGGCAAACTAAGTTCATTCTTAAGCTCATTTAAAACAGTGCTCTCCACTTTATTATTAAAACCTACATTGTTTTTTTCATACCCAATATTACTAGTCATAATAATAATATTATTATTAAACTTAATCGTATTTCCCTTAGAATCTTTTATTAAACCATCATCTAATATTTGATAAAAAAGATTAATTACCTGCGGATGAGCCTTCTCTATTTCATCCAAAAGAATAACACTATAAGGTTTATTCCTAATTTCATCTAAAATATTTTTATTATCATCATATCCCACATATCCAGGTGCCGAACCTACTATCTTATTTACCGAAGTAACATCAGCATACTCACTCATATCAAGTCGTATCAAATTCTTACCACCCACTAAAAGATTAGCATATATTTTAGATAAAGCCGTCTTACCAGTACCACTAGGACCTACAAAAAGAAATGAAATACATTTATTATCACTCTTATAACCAAACTTAATACGCTTAGTAATATCTATTAAATTCTTAATAGCTTCATCTTGCCCAACAATACTATCACGCAACTGTTTTTCGATATTTTTAACTACCTTAGCATCATCCTTTAAAATCTCATAAACAGGTATTTGAGTCTTAGTATGAATAACATTAGCCACATCTTTTATTGTAACTATTTTATTATTTCTATTTATATTAAGCATTAAATTATTTAATTTCTCTTGTAATACAATTTCTTTTTTACGATAAGTATATGCCTTATCAATATTATTTTCAATTATATAACTATTCTTTAACTTATCAAGCTTATCTATCTCTAATTCTAAAGAAGTAATCTCCTTATCTATTTTAGTTTCTTTAATACTAACCCTAGAACACACTTCATCCATAATATCAATCGATTTATCAGGTTCACTTCTATCATAAATATATTTTGCGGATAACTTAACAATATCCTCTAATAATTCAGGTTGTAATATCACTTTATGAAATTTCTCATATATTGGTTTTAATTTAGTAAGTATTTCTAAAGTCTTCTCATAACTAGGTTCTTCAATATTAACTTTTTGAAATCTTCTTTCCAAAGCCTTATCCTTTTCAATAAATTTTTTATATTCTTCCACCGTAGTAGCTCCGATACACCTTAAATGTCCACGTGCCAAAGCAGGTTTTAAAATATTTGAAGCATCAATTGCCCCTTCTGCACCACCTGCCCCAACAAGAGTATGAATCTCATCAATAAATAAAATAATATCATCATTTGTTTCTATTTCATTTAATATTTTCTTCATTCTCTCTTCAAATTCACCACGATATTTAGTTCCCGCAACTGTCGTAGCCATATCCAATGATATAATCTTCTTATTTTTTAAATAATCAGGCACTTCATTTTTTACAATACGCTTCGCAAGTTCCTCAACTATTGCCGTTTTACCAACACCAGCATTACCAATCAAAATAGGATTATTTTTAGTACGACGACAAAGAATTTCTAAAACACGTTCAATTTCTTTATCTCTATCAATTACTGGATCAGTTAGATTATTCTTAGCCTTCTCATTTAAATTAATGCCTAATTCTTCAATTAACAATTTCCTATTTTTTTTAGGTTTAACCTTCTTAACCAAAGAAGTTGCAAACTCCACATACATTGCATTAATATCAATACCCATACTTAAAAATATCCTAATTGCAACCCCTTCTCCTTCTTCTAACAAAGAAGAAAATAAATGCTCAGTAGTAACAACACCATCATTATTGTCTTTACTATCCAATATTGCAGAATTTATAACCTTTTTCAAAAGAGGAGTATATAGAAATAAAGAATTATTTTCTTCACCTATTCCCAATACTTTAATTATTTCTTTCTTAAATATTTCATAATCTAAATGATAACTACTTAATTTTTCCTTAATTTTTTTACTATGACTCAACATTGATAACACCAAATGCTCAGTCCCAATATAAGGATGCTTTAATTCCAACATCTCTAATTTTGCTTTTACTAATATATTTTGTGCTTCTTCACTAAAATTACCAAACATAAAAATACCCTCCTTATACACTATTCTATGTATATATTGGGTATTTTATCATTTTTTTAAACATTTACTAAATTATTAACAGAATACATAAAATTACAAATATCACAATTAATAATTCTAAAGCTAAACGCCAAATAAATTTAAACCATTCTTTATATGGAACATTTAAATAAGTTAAAGCCGCTACAAGAATAACACTTGTTGGAGCTATTAACATAGTTAAATAATATAAACTTTGAAACATTACTGCAAGTACTGGATTAACTGCTGTATCAGTTATTTGTTCCATAAGTGGACTTAATACTCCTACAATTGTATAGAAATAATCAACATGTAAGAAACTACCAATTACTACAAGAATAGAAGATAAAGCAACATTAAATCCACCAGTTAAATCAACTGTCCATTTAACAATACTTGTCATAAATCCATTATTAAATACAAACACTAAAACAGCTAAAGCTAAAATCATCATTGATGCTGTTGGAACCATTTTTCTCATTCCTTCAACAAAACCATTTAAAGCATCTTCAAGTTTTACTCTATAAATGATGGCTATAGCTATTGTAGCCACTACAAGCAAGTTAATAGTCATTAATTGATTACCTACATTACCGATTGATAACCAATTACCTAATGCTGGAAATGTATTAGAAATAATATTTCCAAATACTGAAAAATCACCAATTTTAATGCCTAAAATCCAATCATGAAATTTATTAAAGATATCTAATCCAAATAATGAATTCCATGGAGTTAAACCTAAAATTAAGAATAAAATTACAACACTAAATACTGTTATTAAAGGCCATACTTTAATATTCTTATAACTACCCTTAACTTCAGTAATTAAAATATCAGTATCATCTTTAATTTCATATTTAACTTTCTTCTCTTCTACTGCCTTGATATGCTTAAACACATATAAAACTAGTAAACCTACCGCAATAACTAGTAAGAATATCTTAGGAAATATATTAGAATACTTTTCGATATCTAACAAATCTTCAAGTGTTATTAAACTAAATGTATATGAATTAAAATCTACAAAAGTTACAAAAATTCCACCTAATAAACCAACTAGAATTGCTCCAATTGTTGAAGCAAGTGCCACTAATTTATCATAACCCATTAATAATATAATTGATATTACAAATGGTACAAAGATAAAAAGTGGTAACGAAATGCCTGTCAAAGACGCAATAAGAGCAAAAATAATTATTACTGCTACTAAAAAGTTCTTATTATCTTTATATTTAGTAACAATAGAATCAATTAATTTCTTATATGCACCAGTTTTATTTAGAATACCATAGAAACCACCAATTAATAAGATTAAAACGATAGTATCAGTAAAATAAGACAAAGTTTGAGCAATACTTATAACTGCAGTACCTATTCCTAAATAATTTCTTTCACCACTAGAACCTGGTATAGCAAATGTCAGTATCATTGCTAATAGTAATGTTCCAGCAATTAGTTTAAATAATCCATTTTTTTTCATATTTTCCTCCCATACTAATTATAACACTTTCAAGTATTTTTTCAATATATTGTGTAAAATATATGTAAAATTAATAAATAAACTCCAAAAATTACCAACAACTAGTAAAAATTTCCACGATAAACAAAATGACCTCTAATGTATAACAAAAAAATAAGTCAAACTATTAATATTTAAATCTCACATAAACCTAATCTAAAATAATTAACTTTTAATAAAATATAAAATCAAACTAATGACTTTTTACTAAAAATTTGATACAATATAACAAAAGGAGGAATCTCTATGGCTTTAATTAAATGTAGTGAATGTAACAAAGATATTTCTAGTACAGCCAAAGTTTGCCCACACTGTGGGCATAAAAATGATAATACAACATGCCCAGAATGCGGAACTGTTGTAAAATCAAGTGATAACACTTGTCCTGAATGTGGATTCCCACTTCAAAAGAAAAATGCTCAAAATATTATAAGCGAAAATTTAGATAAAATTACTGGAGCACAAAGCAAAAACTATGTAACTTTTAAAGATTTATTTAAAAATACTTTCAATAAACATACAGAAGAAGAATTAGACGAAGTATTCATATGTGGTGGCAAAAATACAACCCCAGAATTAAAAGATATTGATCCTAAAAAAGCAAGTGCTTGGGTATATTTTAAAATATTAATGTTTTTCATAATAGCATACATTCCAGTTAGAATCGGCTTCATATCATATGGCAATACAAACTTTCTACCAGCAATGATTATGCTTGGTGCCTTCGCTGTACCATTTACTATATTAATATTTTTCTTTGAAATCAACGTATTTAGAAATATACCATTCTATAAAGTTATGAAATATTTTATATTAGGTGGAGGCTTAAGCTTAATATTAGCAATACTTTTCTTCTCATTAGATTTCAATACTGATATTACCACTTATTCAGGTGCCCTTATGGTCGGACTTATTGAAGAAGTTGCTAAAACCGCTATTGTTGCATTCTTCTTATTTAAAAGTAAAAAAAGCAATTACATATTAGATGGACTATTAATTGGGGCTGCCGTTGGTGCTGGATTTGCAGCATTTGAAACAGCAGGATACATACTACGATTAGGATTAAGTAACGGACTCAATATAATGCTCCAAGTTATTAAACTTCGTGGATTCTTAGCTCCCGGTGGACACGTTGCTTGGGCCGCTATTGAAGGTGCAGCATTAATGTATGTAAAAGGATTTGATAAACTAGATAAAAAACATCTAAATGACAAAAGATTTTTACTAATTTGCCTAATTCCAATTATACTCCATGGAATATGGGATATGCCTATTAGTGATCCAATTTATCTTTTTCATATAGCTATAACAATATCTGCTTGGATAGTTATTATATACTTTATAAACTTAGGCTTAAAACAAGTAGATGATGCAAAAGAATTAGAAAAGAAAAAAATTAATTAAATTCAATTAATGAGATTAGTTTGGTACATAACAACTAATCTCTTATTATTTATAAATTATTCAAAAAATCATTCTACTAAAATTAGTCTAACCATAAAATCAATTCTAGACATTAAAAAAAATTACAATACCATAATAAATTCATAAATTGTATTTAAATGAAATAATCATAAAATGAGTTGAATAAATTTTAATAAACTACCATTAATGAAAATAGGTTTAGTACTATTTAATTTACAGGCCCATTCAACTTTGCTTTTAAGTTCATGACTTATTTTAATTTCTTGTTTGATTATTTTTATCATAATATCATCAACACCTTTCTTAAACGACAAAAAAATCAATCATTTCTGATTGATTTAATCATTAACATCGCTTTGGTGCGACGATTTTTGCTTCTGGAGCAAGTGAGGAGAATCGAACTCCCATCCCAACCTTGGCAAGGTTATATTCTAACCATTGAACCACACCTGCGTTACAAGTTACATTCTATCAAAACATGAAAATAAATTCAATATAAAAATTGAAAAAAATTAAGAAGAATGATAATATAATTATTGTAATGTTGAAAATAAGAAGAATATTGAGGAGTTTATGAAGAAATTTATATTAATAATATTGTTTATGATACTTATATATTCAGTTGGTGGAATATATTATATAAAATATGTTTATAAAGATAATAATGAACCAGTTGTTAAAAATTTAGCTGAAATAGAAGGATATCCTTATTCATTAAAGAGTAATGCTAGTAAATTATATAAAGATGAATTTAATATATTAAAAGATAATTTAGAAAATAATTATAATGAAGAAGAATATATTAAAAGTATAAGTAAGTTATATATCATAGATTTATATTCTTTAAAGAATAAATTAAATAAGTATGATATTAATGTTGATTTTATATATCCAGATATAGTTAGTAATTATAGATTAAATATAGAAAATACTTTATATAAATATTTAGAAAACAATAGTGATGGAAATAGAAATCAGGAATTACCTGTTGTTAGTAATGTTATTATTGATGAAATATTAGATGAAAAATATTCATTAAATAAAGAAAATGTTCCATGTAAAAAGGTTAAGGTAACAATAGAATATGAAAATGATCTTGGCTATGATAAAAGTGGTACTATTACGTTAGTTAAACAAGATAAATATTATTATATAGTAGAATATAATTAAAAGAGCTTTTTAGTAAGGCTCTTTTTACTTATCTAAATCCATTAATAGGATACCTATGTTTATAATACTTGTTATTCCTACTATTGAATAAATTATTCTAGAAATAACAGAACCCGCTGTAAAAATAGCGTCTATTATATTGAAATCTAGTAGTCCGACTAATCCCCAGTTTAATCCACCTATAATAGTAATAACTAAACATATTTTTTGCAGTGTTGTCATTATAACCTCTTTTCTAGTATTAGTATGAGTTTTTTTAGAAATATTATACATAAATATTTTTAATTTAAAATATTATTATGTAGGAGGATTAATGAAAAAATATTTATTATTTTTAATAGGATTATTATTTATCACTGGATGTGCTAGTAAGAGTGGTGAATTAAGTAGTGATAATTTTATTAAATTGTATGGTAAAAAAGATACTTATTTAGTTAAGGGTACTATGGATATTGTTAGTAATGAAGATACTTTTACTTATAATATAACGGCTGCTAGAAATAAAAATAATTATAGAGTTGATTTAAATAATACAATAAATAATCATGAACAAACTATTTTAAGAAGTAATGATGAGGTATATGTTGTAACACCTAGTTTGAATAAGAGTTTTAAATTTCAATCAGAATGGCCTGATAATGGGTCTCAAGGATATTTAATAGATAGCTTGGTTAGAGATGTTAAAAATGATAGCGAGGCTAAAGTAGAAAATAGTGATGATGGCTTTATTATTACTACTAAAGTTAATTATCCTAATAATAGTTTGTTAGTTAATGAGAAAATATATTTAGATAAAAATAGTAATATTGTTAAAGTTGATGTTCTTGATAATAGTGGTAATGTTAAGATAACTGTTAAGTTTAGTTCGATAGATTTTAAACCAACATTTAAGGATGATTATTTTGATTTAGATACTTTAATTGATGAGAATGCGAAGGAAGATGAAAACGTTAGTAAAACGATAGATGATATTATTTATCCTTTATATTTACCTACTAATACTTATTTAAATAGTAAAGATACTATTAATACTGATAATGGTAATAGGGTTATATTAACTTTTAGTGGGGATTCACCTTTTACATTAGTTGAAGAAAAGGCAAGCATTAAGGATGAATTTGAAATTATTCCAGTTTATGGAGAACCTTTAATGCTTAGTGATACTTGCGGGGCATTATCTTCTAACTCTTTATATTGGACTAGTAATAATGTAGATTTTTATTTATCTAGTGATAAGTTATCTTCAACTGAGTTATTAACTATTGCTGAAAGTATATCTACAGGTAGTTTATCAGTTGTTGGTGAAAAATAATTTAGGGAAATCTCTTTATATAGGAGATTTTTTTTGCGTTTTTAACTTTGTTATTATATAATCTAATTAAAGATTAGAGTTTATTTATTCTAATGTTATTTGGGAGGTTAAAATGGACTATATTAATGAATTTAAATTACAAGTAAATAATATATTAGAAAATGGAAATAAAAGTAAAAATAAATATCAAGATGTGGATATTTTGAATATACCAGAAAAAGCAAAAATTATACTTAAAGATTTGGATGAAAATCATAATTATTCTTTTGCTATGAATGCATATTTAAGAAATAAGAAAAATTTTTGTAGAAATGCAATTTTTTATAGGGGAAATAAAATAGATTATAGATCATTATTTAATCATGTATTTAGTTATGCTAAAAGTTTAAAAGAGTTAGGGTATAAAAAAGGTGATGAGGTTCCACTATGTGTTAGTAATACTCCTGAATTTGTATATTTATATTTAGCAATAAACTTAATTGGTGGTGTTGTTAATTCTTTTGGAGAATGGTTTGATTCTGATTATTTAAAGATGATTATTGAAAAATCTAAAAGTGATTATGTATTTATTAGTGATGATGTTTATGATGAATTAAAGGATAAATTAAATGATATAAATTTTAGTAATTTAGTAATAGTTCCACTTTCTAATTCATTACCTAGCTTTAGAGGAGAAAATGTGGATCCTTATGAAGAATTTGATAAAGGATATGCAGACTTTAAAGATAAAACTGATTGTATTAAAGAAAATACTTCTAAGAATGTTATAACAATAAATGATTTTGAAAATATTGGTGTAGATTATGATGGAAAAGTAGTTGAAGATGTTGAATTAGATGATCCGATGGCAGTAACTTACACAAGTGGTACTACTAATCCTGGTGTTCCTAAAGGTGTGCTTCATGCTAATAGAAGTTATGTAACTATTTCTAGATTTCATGATAAAGATATTTCTGGTCTAGCTAGTATGGATGGAATAAGTGTACTTCATCATATTCCTACGTATACACATATGGAATTATGTTCACTTGGGGATTCATTATTTCATGGTTGTTTAATGAATTTAGAACCTATTTATAATAGATGCTTTTTTAAGTATAGTATGGCTATTCATAGACCTAATTATGCTCCAGGTTCTGTAGGATTTTATTTAGATTTTTGTAATAATTTAAATAATAATCCAAAGTTTAAAAATTTGGATTTTACTAACTTAATTGCTCCTACTATTACGGGAGAGGGAATGAGCAATGGAGAAGAAAAATATTTTAATTATACAGCTAGAAAACATAAATTTGGTACTTCTAAATTACCATTTCCGTTAGCACCTGTTTCATTTTCAATTGGTGGTGGAACTGGAGAAGCTAGCGGTATATTTACTACTTTGTTTAAAGCACATTTAGAAAAATTACCACAAAATATGTTTTTAAAAGAGGGAATTGGTCTTACAACATTACCGTTTGCTGAAACTGAAGTTCTTGATAAAAATGGAAGATATTGTAAATTAAATGAAGTTGGGTTATTAGTTGGTAAATCTCCAGCTGATATGACTAAATATTATTATGATGAAACTGATTTTGATAAATTACATATTAATGATTTACATGTAGAAAGCGCTGATGGAAAGAGATGGTTATCATTAACTAATTATGCTTTTAAATCTGATAATAATAGAAGAGTTAGAATTAAAGGAAGATTAGATGATGCATTTGTAGTTAATGGAAGAACTATACCTTTATTTGAAATAGAAGATGTGGTTTTAAAAGATACGAAAAACGTTATGAGTACGACTGCTGTTAGAGTAAATGATGATAAGATGGGAGAATCAATTGTTATTCATGTGGAATTTAGTCCTGTTATGATTAGTGGTTTTGCTAAAGCTTTAGATAGTATTAATGCAAGACTTAAAAAAGAATTCCCTAAAGAATTATTGGATAAAATGTATATTCGTTTACATTCTAATGTTGAATCGTTTCCAATTGCGCCAAGTGGTAAAAGAAATCGTGGAGCATTAATTGATGAAGGACTTGATTTAACTAAATGTTTTGAAGTTATTCCGAAATTTATAACTAATAAAAATGTTAAAAAATTAGAATATAAATAAATATTAGAATTAGTTCTATGTTGATATAGACTAATTTTTTTTATTGTGATATTCTTTTGATAGAGTAGGTGAAGAATATGCAATTCATATATTTAATGGGAGTAGTTTTAATATATTTAGTAGTTCTTATTGTTTCTTATTTTTCTAAGAGTCATTTAAAAACAAAGGAAAATAAATATTATTCTATTTTACTTATCATTAATTTTATAGGTCTATTGTTAGAAATTTTGTGTGGGATACTAGGAAATAAACTTCCTGATGATGCAATAATTTGTCACTTTTTTACAAAATTATTTATGTGTTTTATGACATATTTCACTTTAACATTAACTATATATATTTATTCACTTTGTTTTGAAAAAAATGAAAATGTTTTTAATAGAATTAAAAATTTAACTTGCATTGTAGGGATGTTATCTACATTTATTATATTTGTTTTGCCAATTACAACAGGAAATGGTTTTGCAACTGGTTTATCATGTGACTATACTTATAATGTAGGAACAGTTGCTATTACTGCAAGTATTATTACAATATTTTGTCATATTAAAAATGTTAAAATGAAAAAGGTATTACCATTCTTAGCTTTTACTTTGTTTAATATTATTATTGTATTTATTCAAAGAATAAATCCAACAGTTACTCTTACAACTTCTATGGAGAGTATTGTTTTATTTATCATGTATTTTACGATAGAAAATCCTGATTTGAAAATAATTGAAGAATTAACTAAGACACAGGCTATGACTGAAGCATCAAATGCAGAAAAAAATAAATTTATATTTAGTATTACTAACGATATACAAGATAAAATAGATAAATTAGATAAATTATATTTAGAGATGAGTAATTGTAACTCGTTGGAAATTATTAATGAAGATTTAGTAAAATCTAAAAATATTATTGATACAGCTAGAAATAAAATAAGAAATACTATTGATGTAAGTTCTTTAGATGTTAGAAATTTAAATGAAGTTAAAAATAAATATAACCCTAAATTATTATTTAATTCAATTTATTATAATTACAAAAATAAATTAGATAAAAATATAGATTTTAGAATTATTATGGAAGATAATATTCCTAATGAATTATATGGTGATTCAATAAGGGTTAAACAAATTGTTTCAACTTTACTTGGTAATGCTTTTAAATATACTAAAGATGGATATGTTGAATTTAGAATTAATAGTATAATCAAATCAAATATATGTAGGTTAATAATTGTGGTAGAAGATAGTGGTTGTGGAATTGATGTTTTTAAGCAAAAAGAAATAATGAGTAATCATGAAGAATTGACTAATGCTGAAATTATAAATAAGGATAATTTAGAATTGAATTTGAAATTAGTACGGAAAATTATAAATATTATAGGTGGAACTTTTATAATTGAAAGTGGTTCAACAAAAGGGGCAAAGATAACGGTTACATTAAATCAAGAAATTGTTACTAGTAATAATGATACAATAGAAAATAAATATAAAGATTATTATAATGATATTAAAAATATTGGTGTTATTTCAAGTAATGAAAAAAATGTTAGAGTAGTTAAATCAATCGGAAAGAAAAATGGGGATGTAGTTGAATCTTTTGACATGACTAAAACTTGTTTGGATAAAATAAGAAATGGTGATTCTTTTAATATAATTGTAATTGATGAGGATATGGACAAGATAGATGCTAGAAGTTTTTTAGATAAAGTTAGACAAGTGGATGGCTTTAAAGGAAAAGTGTTTGTTATAACAAAAAAGAAGAGTATTAACTTAAAGAAAGAGTTAAAAGAATATGGCTTTGATGCTGTATTAATTAATCCTTTAAATAAAAAAGATATAGAAGATAATTTTAAATAATTCGACAAAAGTTTACATATCTTGACAATAGTTGTCAGGATATTTTCTTTTTATTTGTCATATTTAAGTGTATAATTAAAGTACGTGGTATTTATATAATAAGATGAAAGGGAGAGAAAATGAAAACCAAAATACAGGTATTTATGGTAGATGATAACAAAGATGTTGTCACTGAAGTAAAGAAGTATTTTAGTAGTAAGAATGTTGGTGTAGAAATAGTAGGATCTTGTTCTAATGGAGAAGATGCTTTAATTGAATTAAAAAAGAATTATGAAAGTTATGATTTAGTTTTAATGGATTTAGTTATACCAAAAAGAGATGGACTTAGCGTCTTAGAAGAATTAAAAAAAGAAAATATAAATATTAAAAGTATAATTACTACGTGTATTAATTCAGTGGATATAATTAAAAAGTGTATGGATGTTGGGGTAAATTATTATATGTTAAAACCATATAATTTGGATTCTTTAACTGATATTATTAAAAGAATTGTTAATAATCAAAATAAAACAAGAATTGATAATAAAGACTTACAACAAGCTATAACAAATTTATTACATTCACTTGGAATGCCTAGTCATATTAAAGGTTATAGTTATATTAGAGATAGTATTAATTTAATGTATAATAAACCTAGTATGTTGGGAGCCATTACAAAAGAATTATATCCAGAAATTGCTAATATGTATGATACAACTTCATCAAGAGTTGAAAGAGCAATTAGACATGCAATTGAGGTAAGTTGGACTAGAGGAGATTATGAAGTAATGGAAGAGATATTTGGTCACTCTGTTGATTATGATAGAGCAAAACCAACTAATTCAGAGTTCATAGCTACTTTAGCAGATAAATTAAGATTAGAGATACATTAATTAAGAATAGCTTTGGCTGTTCTTTTTTTCAATAATTAAATTATTAACAAATAATTAATGTATGTGTTATAATAAAATCATTAGATGAAATGCAATTACGAAGGAGTTGATTGTTATGTACAATTTTAAAGAAGTAGAGGAAAAATGGGAAAAGAGATGGGATGAAGAAAAAAGTTTTAAAGCTATAGATTTTCATCCAACTAAACCTAAATATTATGTGTTATATGAATTTTTTAATATAAGTGGAAATTTACATATGGGTCATTTAAAGGGTTCTGTTCCAGCGGATGCACTTGCTAGAATGAAAAGATTTCAAGGTTATAATGTCTTATTCCCAATAGGTGGTGATTCTTTTGGTTTACCTGCTGAAAATGCGGCAATAAAAACGGGAATAGATCCTAAAATATTTGTTGCTAATGGAATGAAAAATGTTCTTGCTCAATCTAAAAGAATTGGTTTGTCATTTGATTATGATAGAGCGTTTGCAACTAGTGATGAAGATTATTATAAATGGACACAATGGATATTTTTACAATTTTTTAAAAATGGCAAAGCATATAAAAAGAAAGGGGTTGTAAATTTTTGCCCTACTTGTAAGACTGTACTTTCTAATGAAGATTCTCAAGGTGGAATTTGTGATAGATGCCATGGCAAAGTAATTCAAGATGAAAGATGGGTATGGTTTTTAAAGATGAGAGAATACTCTGAAAAACTTCTTGGTAATGTTGATAGAATTAATATGAATGAGAACTTGAAAGAACTTCAAAGAAATTGGATAGGTAAGAGTGAAGGATTAAAAGTATCATTTGAGATAGTTGATGAAAATAATAACAAATTAACTGATGCGGAAATATTTACTACTTGTCCTGAAACTATATATGGAATTACATTTATGGTTATGGCTCCTGAACATGAATTAGTTAGTAAGTTAAAAGATAATATTAAAAATTATGAAGAAGTAAAAAAATATCAAGAAGAAACAAGATACAGAAGTGAACTTGATCGAATTAGTAATCAAAAAGAAAAGACTGGATGTATATTAGATGGATTATATGCAATTAATCCAGTTAATGGAAGAAAAGTTCCAATTTATATTGCTGATTTTGTTTTAGCAGGATATGGTACGGGAATGGTTATGGCTGTTCCTACTCATGATCAAAGAGATTATGAATTTGCTAAA